>ENA-OQJG01000220-OQJG01000220.1-human-gut-metagenome-genome-assembly--contig:-NODE-220-length-10422-cov-2.347062_pt1 | contig 10422 bp, 10 predicted proteins | sample MGYA00242601_ERZ504767 | MGnify/ENA primary metagenome ERZ504767 (study PRJEB26092, sample SAMD00036362) | human gut metagenome | host: Homo sapiens | study: EMG produced TPA metagenomics assembly of... | reverse complement strand
CTCAATGTTAGATTACTACACCGAAAGGTGTGTTACTTGTTAAGTTGATTGAACCGCCGTGTACCGAACGGTACGCACGGTGGTGTGAGAGGTCGGGAAATCACTCAGATTTCCCTCCTACTCGATCATATTTAATAAGATTTTCTTCTTCGTGTAATATTAAATGTGTCGGCTGTAAAATTAACAAAAATCTAATTGGATTTTCATTGACACATATAACACCTTACAATATAATAAAAGCAAATATATAGCTTATAAAGGAAGTTCCTTAATGACAAAAAAAATAACCGCAATATTCTTGGCATTGTGCATGGCAATTTCCGTTTTGCCGATGACCATTCAGGCGGCATCAAAGCCCGATATTAAAGTTGGCGACTATGTTAAAATGGGCGCGTATAACAATGCCTCAATTCTTTGGCGATGTGTAAGCATTGACAATAACGGACCGCTTATGCTTGCAGACAAAATTGTTGACACCCTTGCATATGATGCCAAAACAAATGACAACAGCAATTCAAAATCACACAGCAGAAGCTATAAGCGTGATGATTACGGTTCTAACTATTGGAAAGACAGCAATATGCGTTCTTGGTTAAATTCGACCGCAGCTGAAGGCAAAGTCGATTGGCTTTGCGGCAACCCTCCGAAAGACGGATATGTAAGCGGTGTGGGAGCGTACAACGAAAAAGCGGGTTTTCTCAACGCTTTTTCAAAATCTGAAATTGCGGCAATGAAAACCGTTACCCAGCGTTCTCTCGTTTCTCATCCCGAATACAACAAGGGCATAGTTGATGGAGACGCAAATTCGGATTTGTTATACTACACCGATATTTCGGAAGCGGTGGCAAACTACGACAGTTCATATTTTGAAACTACAACCGAAAAGGTTTTTCTTCTTGATGTAAAGCAGGCTAATGCCGTGTGGAAAAATCTCAAAGGTTATTATGTTGCGTATAATAATGACGGTATGGCTTGGCCTTATTGGCTTCGCACTCCTGTTACCGATTGCAATCATGATATGCGTTATATCAGTTCATCGGGTCAGGTCGGTCGTTATGCTCCGTGGTATTCCGATTTGGGCGTAAGACCTGCATTTTATCTCGATTCCGAATATTTTGTTACAACTTCCGGCAGCGGCTCACAAAGCAGTCCTTATATCGGCTCTGCTCCAAATAAGCAAGAGGATGATTATACAATTTCGGAACCTGCCGAGGACGCAAATCCCGATTGGAATGTCAGCACCGAGCAAAGCATTCAGCTCACCCTCGGCCCGTGGTATTCAAATGACGGAAAATATTCTAATCCTACCATCCCTGTTTATACCATCCAAAAAACACGCAGCGACACGGAAAATATGGTTGTTGTCGTTTGCGGCGAGGGATACACAAAAAGTCAGCAGGGCAAATTCATCAATGATGTCAAACGACTTTGGCAGGACGCTATGAAATATGAACCGTATCGCAGTTATGCCGACAGATTCAATGTTTACGCTCTTTGCACAGCTTCCGAATCGACTTTTGACAATGGTGGAAGCACCTTCTTTGATGTTATAGTCGACAAATATAATTCGCCTGTTATTTCTAATAATCTCCACGGAAGTCAGTGGAAAAATCATATTTTTGAGAGATGTATCGGTCCTGAATTTATCGAGAAAATTCACGATGCTCATATCAAAAAAAAGTGTGATCCAAACACAATTCCGTCCGGTTCGGAATATGAGCCTTATTATTATGTTCACGATTATATTGCTCAGTTCGCTATGGTTGTAAACACAAAATCAGATTTCGGCGGTGCTTATAATAACCGTGAATACGGCTTCCATTATTTCATTTCGCCATCAGACAGTTATCGTGCGTCAAAAACTTTTGCACACGAGTTTGGACACGGTTTGCTCGGTCTCGGTGATGAATACAGTGACGGATATTTGCTTGACGATAAGGAACTTAAATCACTCAATCTTCCTCGGTTGAAGACCCGGAAAAGATAAAAATGGCGACTAGCTTTTAGGTTTTAGAAACACATATACCTGCCGCAATGCTTACGGCTCAAAAATGCTGTTTCAAGTTATGAGTGCATAATGAGAGACACAAACTATCAATTCTGTGAGGTTTGCCGTTTGCAGGGCTTCAAGCGAATGTCTCAGCTTGTTAAGGATGTAGACCTTTATGTTGCAACTCCCGAGGTTAAGGAATATACGGGCGCTTATTCAAAGCCGTCTGATTTTACCGACCTTGAAACAAGTTCATATTATAATTACACATATAATCGCAATGACCGACTTTTGAGCGGCAACAGCAAAAGCAGATTTAATACTAATATGAACGGTAAAAAAATCGAGCTTAGAACTGTTATTCAAAACATTTCAGATAAAAATGCACGACAATTAAAATTCAAAATGTGGATTAAGCACTCCGACGGAAGCGTTGCGACCGATTCATCGGGGAATCCGCTTCAAACAGTACAAACCTTTGACATTCCTGTTTGGAATGATAAGGCAAATTTCTGGCCGCTCGGTGCTTTGGATCACATCAAAAGCGACTTTAATTCAGGCTTAAAGAGTTGCTCGCTTATTTATCAAATTCCGTCTGATGCACAGCTTAAGAGCGGCGATACCGTGGCATTTCAGGTGCTCGATGAAAACGGAAATGTGCTTGCAGACGACAATACGGAAACACAGCGCTACACAACCGTTTCAATTCAGTATAAATTTGAGGACGGCTCTGAAATTCCAAACACTGCCGGCGGAACATTTACCGTGCCATACGGCACAAAGCTTGATTTAACACCGGCAAAAACACTTTATGATTATGAATTTATAAAGGTTGACGGCTTGAATAAGCCTATTGTTTCGGACGGAACGGTTGTTACATATTATTACAAAAATAAAAACGAAGAACACACTCACAATCTGACTTTGGTTGCTGCGAAAGCTGCCACCTGCACTACTGCGGGCAATTCCGCATACTACACCTGCGATGGCTGTGACAAGTGGTTCGCAGATGCAACAGGATCGGTAGAAATTACCGATAAAACCAGTGTGAAGATTCCGGCTCCCGGACATACCGCAGGCACAGAATGGAAGTCTGATGATACTAACCACTGGCATGAATGTTCTCGTTGCCACGACAAAAAGGACGAAGCGGCTCACGATTACGGTTCTGACAATGTTTGCGACACCTGCGGATATTACAAAACTGTACCGCACACTCACAATCTGACTTTGGTTGCTGCGAAAGCTGCCACCTGCACAGAGAGCGGTAAGGAAGCATACTACAAGTGCGAAGGTTGTGGAAAGTTCTATGAAGATGTACTCGGTACAAAGGAAATAACCGACCTTGCATCTTGGGGCAATATTGCTAAGATTGCCCACACCACAAAGCAAACCGTAACAAAGGCATCAAGCATAAAGCTTAAAGCAACATCATTAACATATAACGGAAAGGTTAGAACACCTAAGGTTATTGTTAAGGACAGAACAGGAAAGACACTTGTTAAGAATACTGACTATACTGTGTCTTATGCAAAAGGCAGAAAGTATGTTGGCAAGTACGCAGTAAAGATTACCTTTAAGGGTAAATACAGCGGAACAAAGACGCTTTATTCACAATCAAGCCAAAGGCAACAAGTATTTCCTCACTTAAAGCAGGTTCAAAGAAGTTTACAGTAAAGTGGAAGAAGCAGGCTACACAGACAACAGGCTATCAGGTACAGTACAGTGCCTCAAGTAAATTCAGCAAGGCTAAGACCGTAACAGTAGGCAAGAATACAACAGTATCAAAGAAAATTTCAAAGCTTTCGGGCAAGAAAAAGTATTATGTAAGAGTTCGCACCTATAAGACAGTTAAGATTAACGGCAAATCCATAAGGATTTATTCAGGCTGGTCAAAAGCTAAGACTGTTACAACAAAGAAATAAAAACTATACCGTAACCTTTGATTCTGCCGGTGGCTCTGCAGTAACGACTCAGACTATCGAAGAAGGTCAGAAGGCAACCAAACCTGCCGCTCCTACCAAGTCTGACGATACCACCAAGCCTTCGGATGATGTTCAGAATCCGCAGACCGGCGACAACAGTATGAGTGGCTGTGGATCGCTCTGCTGTTCGTCAGCGGCTTCGGAGTTGTGACAACTACTGTTTATACTAAAAAAGAAAATCTGTGAAATAACAGATAGCTAACCATTTAAGGATGGCGGTAGCGGAGCTTCCGCTGCCGCCTTTTCCTTACGAAAAGGATTTCTTCGGAAGTCCCTTTCCGAAAGGCGGCAAAAAAAGCGCTTTGCCGATTTTCGGAAAGAAATCGAACAAGGAGAAATCAAATGGACGAACAAGAAAAAGAAATTGAAGAAATACTCAGAACATTTGACAAAGCACCTTCGCCTTCGTCAGAGAATAGTGTTCAAAATCAAGCATAGCAAAACAATAAGCAGCCTCGGCAAATTTCCCAAAAACCAACTGACACCGAACGGATTGCCCGCACATCAAATCAAACAGAATACAAAAGACAAGCTCAGTCAAGCAAAGGCAGGTATCTCTCCCCTACACGCAAAACCGCAATAAAGCGAAGAAAAAGGCAAAGAGCTGTGATTGTTTCGTTATTAGCACTCCTTTTTGTTGTTCTGATTATTGTGCTGATTTGTAAAGGCTGCTCTGGCAGAATAGATGCGCTTGCCGGCAAATGGGATTTTGATGGGACTACTGCCTATGAATTTGACGGCAAAGGCAGCGGTGCAATGCTCCTCACCCTTGCAGATTATGATTTTACCTATGAAATCAAGGACAATCAGCTATATATCGACTTTGTGAACGAATCGGCACATGACGCAACCTATGAGTTTAGTGTCAAAGGCGATACCCTCATCCTCATCGGCGGCGAAGGAACAATCGGCGGCACTTATGAGCTGACTAAGGTGCATGATAAAAAAGACAGACAAATAAGGACGGTGTTACGCTATAAAAAAGGTATGGAAAATCCTGATTTTATCTGTATGTATAACTGTTTTTTCTTTATCTGCATATCACATTTATGATTATTGGAAAGAAACACAGGACAGTCAAAGACAGAATGATGTGCTGATTGATAAAGCGGTAGAAACCGCACCACAAACACAGCAAACGGAGAATGGACAAACAGAATCTGCGATAAAGCCTGTTTCTGAAACTGCACCAATTACGGTAGACTTTGAGCGTTTGCAGGAAGAAAACAAGGACATTATTGCTTGGCTCTATTGCCCGGATACCGAAATCAACTATCCGGTAGTACAGAGCAAGGATAACGAGTATTATCTTCGCCGACTGCTTGACGGTACTTGGAATATAGCGGGAACGCTTTTTATGGATTACCGAAACGCCGCCGATTGTTCTGATCTGCATACCATTATCTACGGTCATAATATGAAAAACACACGATGTTCGGCTCTCTGCCTAAATACAGTAAGCAGGAATATTACGAAGAACATTCTGTTTTGTATCTGCTCACACCAAAGCAGAATTATAAAGTGAAGCTGATCGCCGGATATGTTACACCGTCAGATTCAAAGGTGTATGAATTTGAGAAAACGAAAGAGGAACGCAGCGGACTGCTGAAAACAGCGCTGGATAATTCCTTGTTTACCTCCGGGACAACTGTATCCGATGAGGACAGACTGCTTACACTGTCTACCTGTTCCTATGAATATGACAATGCTCGTTTTGTACTGATGGGTATTTTAAAAGAAATCGGGTGAAATTTACTGTAATTTGCGGTGAGTCTGTTCGAGAAAGGATAAATGTATGGAAGCAAAACCAAGAATACTATATCTACTGAAAATCTTGTTGGAGCGTACTGATGAAGAACACCCGCTTTCTACAACGCAGCTCATCGGGATTTTGAATGAGGAATATGGGATTTCTGCTCACAGGACAACCATAACGAAGGATATAGCAGCTCTTGTGGAATATGGACTGGATATTGTAACCATTCATTCGACGCAAAGCAAGTATTTTGTAAGCCAGCCGAAAGTTTGAACTGCCGGAGCTGAAACTGCTGATAGATGAAGTAGAGTCATCGAAGTTCATTACAAAGAAGAAAAGCGAAACGCTGATTGAGAAGATACATACGATGACCAGTCCGGGGCAGGTGGCAAAGTTGAAGCGTAATAATTATGTGGTCAATCGAATTAAGCCAGATAATGAGCAGATATATTACATCATCGACGCTATAAATGAAGCCATTAACGCAGGTAAACAGATTTCTTTTCAGTATTATGATTATACCGGATTAAAGAAAAAGGTTCTGAAGAATAAGGGCGAGATTTATAAGCTGAACCCGTATAAACTTCTCTGGTGTGGGGACTATTATTATGTTCTCGGATACTCTGAGAAGAAAAGCAAGGTTATCAATTTCAGGGTAGACCGTATTGCTTCCAAGCCGGAGATACTGGATAAGGATATTATTCCTATGCCTGATGATTTTGATATTGAGAATTACACAAAAGAAGTATTCTTTATGTTCTCAGGCGAGAAAGTCCTTGTGGATTTACGATGTGATAACAGTCTGATGAAAACAATGGTTGACCGTTTCGGAGAAGATGTGACAACCCTTGCGTATGATATGACTTCTTTCAGGGTACAGACCGAAGTATCAGCCAGTCCTAACCTTTTTTGGTTGGGTATTTTGGTTTTAATGGCAAGGTACAGATACTTGCACCGGAAAGTGTAAAAGAACAGTACAGACAGATGATTGCACAAGCCGATGAGGATATGCAGGAAAGCGAATAGTGCAGATTTGAATTTGTGCAGACGGTCTGCATAAAGCGTAAAGTCAATATTAAAGAATGGAGAGCTTCCTGTATAATTCAAAGTGTAGAGAGTAAATGATTTTACAAAAATAGATACCTAAGTTAAACTGTCATTGCTGACCGGCCAGTTAGCAAATGAGCAGAATAAGGAAGGTATCTACAAATGAATTCTACACAAAACAAGAAGATTGAGCAAGTAAAAGAAACAACAATGATTGTTGGTATTGATGTTGGCAGTGAAAAGCATTATTTCAGAGCTTTTAACTGGAGAGGCATTGAGCTTACCAGAAAGCCTGTAGCGTTTTCAAACTCTATGGAGGGATTCAATAGCTTTTACAATACGATTGTGGAGCTGATGCAGAAAAGTGAACTTGAAGAGGCACTGGTAGGAATTGAACCAACCGGTCATTACTGGTTTGATCTTGGGCAGTTCATGGGCGAAAAGAGTATAAAGTTTGTGATGGTAAATCCGCACCATGTGCATAAGACCAAAGAGTTAGATGACAACAGTCCATCTAAAAAATGACAGAAAAGATCCGCGTGTTATTGCAGGGCTTGTAAGGGATGGACGGTATTTTTATTCCTATATGCCGACAGGTGTATATGCAGAACTGCGGAATGCGTCAAACCGCCGGTTTGTGCTTGTAGAAGAACAGACCAGGGCGAAGAACCGTCTGCAGAAATGGATTGCGGTGTATTTTCCGGAATATAAGGGAATTTATACACACATAGATGCCAAGGGAGGTCTGCTGGTATTAAAACAGGCACCGACTCCCGAGGAGATAGTAAAGCTTGGAGAAGAAGGCATCATAAAGATATGGAAAGATGCCAAACTCCGGAGAAATGGGAATAAAAAGGCACTGAAGATCCTGAATGCGGCAATGAGAAGCATAGGATTAAGAACAGGTCTTACAGAAGCCCGGATGGAGATACAGGATCTGATAGAGGATTATGAACTCCAGACAAAACGCCTTGAACGGGTCAATGATCTGATCAAAGAACTGTGCCAGCAGATCAGGTATGCGGATAAGCTGCTTGAAATAAAAGGCATAGGAATAACAACAGTAGCTGGGTTTATAGCAGAAGTGGGTGATATCACGCGCTTCGATAGCACGAAAGAACTTCAGAAACTGGCAGGATTGGAACTGGTGTCAGATAGCTCCGGTAAGCACAACGGAAAGACAAAGATAAGCAAAAGAGGGCGCAAGCGTCTCAGATATCTTCTTTTCGAGGCGGCGATATCGGTGGTGGGAAAGAATGAAGAATTCAAAGAAATCCACAGGTATTACACCACCAGGGAAAAGAATCCATTAAAAAAAGATGCAGTCGTTGATAGCAGTAGCATGTAAGCTGATAAGAGTATTCCATGTGATCCTTACCAAGGGAGTTAGCTATGATGCATCAAAGATGTTGGAAGGCATCCGACATCCGGGAGAGCAGCTAAAGGCTGCGTAAAAGAGTAATAAAGAACAACCATAATGATTACAGGAAGCGTCCACCGAAAGGTGCTGTAATCGGAGTGTTAGATCAGTAATGAAAGTACAAAGAATGAGCTGGTAGCCGGCAGGAATTTTCTCCGGAGGGCAAGACCCTGATGAATAGCTAAGCTGGCACCCTGGTTATGGACAGGCAGAACGAAGGAAGTGAGGACCCGCCGTAAGGAGGATGATCCTGTTGGACATGAGAGGTGAGCTGCCATATAGGGATGGGTACAGATCGAGGCCATTTAGAACGGATAGTGATGACGTTTTATTTGGTGCACCCATTATTACTATATATCTGCCCTGTATGAGGTAAAGATCACTCCATAACCTTAGTTTCATTTAACAACAGGTATCAAAAAGTATTGAATTTATTGAAAAAAGCACTTGATTATATGGAGAGGATTATTGCAATAAAGAAACAGCTTGGAGTGTTGTTTAAGCATGGAAAAGATGAACTCCTAACAGAATATGATATAGATGTTATAGATGATATATTAAGTGTATATGATGGTCAGGGAAAGAGTTTTTCATTATGATAAAAACAATGTATTATCTCAGTTGGTGCAAGAAACACTGTTCAATGAAAAAAGAACTATTATTGAAAACTGTTTATTTGGCGTAGATTTAAACTCAAAAGCAGTTGCTATATGTCAACTTCGTCTATGGATTGAGCTATTAAAAAATGCATACTATAAAAATGAAGTAATGGAAACTTTACCGAATATTGATATAAATATTAAAAGTGGAAATTCTTTGATAAATAAATTAAATTTTGCTATTGGTAGTAAGATAGGACAAGGTGGTGTAGAACTAGAAAAAAATACTCAAAAATTAATTAATCAGTATAAGAAACTAGTAGCAGCTTATAGAGGAGTATCAGATAAAAGTGTAAAAGCAGAAATACGAAAAAATATAGAAAGTATTAAAGCGAATCTACATAGCATATATAATCAAATCTCATTTTCTGTGAATAAGAATATGGAGATCGTATTTGACTATGGTAGTGATTCATCTATATATAGAGATGCTTTTGAATGGGCTATAGAATTTCCAGAATTATTGGATGAAAAAGGTGTATTTACAGGATTTGATTGTATCATAGGAAATCCTCCATATGGATTGCTTAATAAGAAACAAAATCAAAATACAAGTATTTCGGTTGCACCAGAATTATTAGATTATTACAAGACGAGTAAGGTATATGAATGGGCAAAAGGCGGTGTTTTAAATATATACCGAATGTTTATATGCCGGTGCTTTTCGTTGTTGAAGAATGATGGTCATTGCTGTTTGATTTTTCCATTAGCATTTATGGGAGATGCTACGAATTCAAAAATTCGTCAATTCGTTATGGAAAATACACAAGTGGATTTTATAGAAGCATTTCCTGAAAGAGATATTGAAAGTAAGAGAGTGTTTAAGGAAGTCAAGATGTCAGTATGCATTTTGGGAGCAACTAAAAGGAAGGTGCCTTCTTCATATAAATTTAGCGTGCGGATACATCGTGACAAATATGTAGACGATAATAACGAAGCTATGTTTATTTCGTATGACGAAATAAAGGCAATTGATAATAAGTATTTGTCTATTCCATTGATCAGACAACATGAATTATCAATCTTTTTAAAGATGACAAATGAATGTAAGAGAATGTCGGAGATAAGTAAATGCTACACTGGAGAAATAGACATATCACTTCATAGTGAATTTATAACAAATTCAAGTAGTGATCATTCCATGTTGAGAGGGGCACAAGTGCAGAAATATTACATTACAAACGACATTAGCCAAGGAGATATTCTTTTCTTAAAGGCAGATGGTTATTTAGATAAAAATAAGGGCGAGAAAAGCCAACATCATAATAGACGTCGGATAGTAATGCAAGGGATTACCGGAGTTAATGAAAAGTGGAGACTAAAAATGACGATGGCGCAGCCACCTTATTTTTGTGCAAATTCTGTAAATTATTTAATACCAGATATGACAGATGATTTTGATTATTTCATACTTGGAATACTGAACTCGAAGTTATTAAATTGGTATTTTGCCAAATTGAGTACAAACAGCAATGTTAATGGGTATGAAATTGATGGATTGCCAATTAAGATGGGAACCTTGAGCAAAGAAATGAAATTATTCAAATTGGTTGGTGAATTACTTC
>ENA-OQJG01000219-OQJG01000219.1-human-gut-metagenome-genome-assembly--contig:-NODE-219-length-10456-cov-2.143867_pt1 | contig 10456 bp, 14 predicted proteins | sample MGYA00242601_ERZ504767 | MGnify/ENA primary metagenome ERZ504767 (study PRJEB26092, sample SAMD00036362) | human gut metagenome | host: Homo sapiens | study: EMG produced TPA metagenomics assembly of... | reverse complement strand
AATTGTAAACCACAAGTAGCCTGTATGCTTTATTTTACATACAGGCTACTTAATCAAAATCACCATAATTGATCAAGCAAGTTTTTTTATATACCTCGGAGTCATTTTCGTTCGATCTTTCATCGCTAATAAAATTTCTCTGAAGTGATAGCAGATAACAGATTGGCAGGTTTTTCTAAAAAATAATCTGCTTTTATGTGCTTATTATGACTGCCCCATACTGCTAAAGCAAAATCAATTCCCGCATTTTCCGCACATTTACTGTCATATTTGCTATCTCCGATATAAAGTACTTTCCTATGGTCTGTTTTTGATAATTCCACATATTTCAAAATCGGTGCGGCATTGGGTTTATGTTCCTGTGTATCGTCTGCACATATGATTGTTTTAAAATAATGACTGATACCAACGGACAAAAATCATGTGTAAATTCTTCCCTTGTCTTTGATGTGACAATCCCCATTTTATAATCCAGGCTTAGTAAGATTTTTCAATAATTCAATGATTCCGTCAAATACTTTAATGGTATTTGTATAGTTACGCATATTTTTATCCCATAATTCTATCGCATAGGAAGTGTCTTTTATCTCAAGTTTTTTCAAAGCGTCTGTTCCTGTAATACCTAACGCAAATCTTAGTTCAGAACATGGTATCTTTCTCCCGGACAATTCCTTTATAGTTTCCTGTAAAGAATGTAATACAGCATATTCCGTATCAATCAGAGTGCCGTCAATGTCAAAAACGATATGCTTATACTTCATGCTGCCACCTTTCCCTGTCTGTATCAAAATAATGTATCACCCTGCATGGATTTCCTACTGCAACACAATTAGGCGGGATAGGGCGGGTAACTACACTTCCAGCCCCTATCACGCTGTTTTCCCCTATTCCACCCAACAGCTCCCGAAGAATAGAAGTGCGTTTTTCTGTATCTCCATAATCAGAAAAATAATATTCCCTTGTTAATTCCCTTGTGCGGGCAATCTGCTTTAACGTATCGCTGTCTGCAGTTTCCAAAAAATCACTGGATTCGTAATACACAATATCCCCCCTTAACGAAAACTGTTTTCCACAATACCCGGAAGCAGAGAATAGATAGAACAGCCGATCTGATTTTCAAACTGTTCTTTAATCTCTAAAATTCTTTTTCCATCTGTCTATTGTCGCTGGGTGAACGCCGTATCGCATTGTCACGTCTACAAATCTCTTTTCCAAAAGACAGAACCCCGAAGGCATAGCCAATGCGTCACATAACTGTACAAGACGGTCATAATCATCATATACCGCATTTGCAACAAATTCTTTCATAAACAGGTAATCCTCATCACTAACATCAAACACACCGATAGATGTGGCAATATCCTGAATCATAAATGCGTGGGATATACATATTTGTGCAGCTTTTTCCCATCCGCGCTCCATACAGTACCGATAGCCGTCTATCAGATGCCTTTCCGAACTCACTCCGGCATAGCGGCCAATATCATGCAATAACCCGAAAATATATGCCTGTTCAGAAGATAAATCTTTACAATGTGATGCAATGTTTTTACAGGCTTCGGCTACAAACCGGGAATGATCTGCCCATGCTCCCGGATTGGATTCTGACGCTTCCCTTAATGCCAATTCTGCGGTTTGAAGGTTCAACTCCATTTTTAACTCCTTTCAAAAGGGCGGGGCCGAAAAATAAAAACGCCCGGCCCTTTATAATGAAATATTTGCAGACAAATCAGCAATCCCCTGCATAGTACGAAACAATGTTCATATAGTCCGTTGGATTCGGAATTTCTAAAATAAGACACAGACAGTTTTTGTTTTGGAAGTATTGTCGCCACAAACTGTCCTGTATCTTTTCTTCCCCATTAATGTTTTGTTTTTTACCGTTCGGGCAGAGCATATATACTTTGCCAATGCAGGCATTGACAGTATCTAAAAAATTTTTCATGTTCAGAATGTTTAGTTTTATCACTTTGCGTTCACCTCCTGTAAATTGCTGATTTACTTTACAGGTATCATTATAATGCAAAAGACATAGGAAAAATATTTCTTTTCCGCCATTACATATCACTATTCTGCCATTTTTTTCTATATTCTGTAGGTGAACAATATGCATATTCCCGAAAAACTTTTCCAAAATAACTGCTGCTCCCTAAACCGCACTCATGGCTGATAACGGTAATAGGTTCCTGCCCCTTTGCCAACATCTGACAGGCAATTTGTAGACGATAAGTTGTTATATACTCTACGGGTGTCATGTGTAGACAGTCATGGAACACTCTATAACACTCCCTTTCGCTTAGATATGCTGCCGCAGCAAGTTCCAGAATAGATATTTTTTCTCTGTAATGTTCATGAATGTATATCATCATCAACTTTATTTTATCGTTGCTTTTGTTATGTTCCCCCTTCTTTTCACGCATAGAGCAAGATAGTTCAAAAAGCATGAGCCATATTTCAGTTAGGGCTTCCCGCAGTTTTATTTCATATCCAAATTCATCACTGGATAAACGAAATGAGGCAGCAAGCAATTTCAAAATTCTTTCTTCTTCTGCATTGCCCGGAAAAAGCGGGATTACCTCAATCTGCGGGGCTGTTATGACAGGCGCAATATATTTTTGTTCAATCCTGCTTCCCTGTTCTCCGGCAAGTAAGGAAACATCGAAAATATGAAGTAGCTGTATATTCTTTTCTCTCTGCGATATTGCTTTTGTCATATGGAGTACATTGGGATTTATCATGCCGCCGCTTCCAGCCGGAAACAATATTTTTCCTCCTGGCGTATCATATTCAATGCTGCCGCTTTCCATATAAAAAAGCTCCACTGTCCTGTGCCAGTGCCACGGTACATAACCCCCTATATACTTGTCAAGTTCTGCCCTCGAAGCGATATAGGGAAAATCTTTTTCAAAATCTGGAAGCAATTCTTCCTTGCTTCCGGTATAAAATTCAATGCTATGGATATTTTTCATGTCTGTTCACCTGTACATCTGGGATTTTGTATCTACTTTATAGGTTAAATATACGGAAATCCATTTTAAATTTTGGGTTTGTAGTTTTAAAAGTTTTTTCGCCATTGTTTCTTAGGTTCATATTTTCCACAATCATCACAGGTATACGGCCAGTTGATTTTCCATTCAAAATATTCATCTCTGGTAATCACACCGGATTTCAGTTCATCCATTCGAACCCCCCCATTCTTTTAGAAAATCATTCAGAACTCCATAATCAAACCACATACAGACAGGAGCATGAGCCGGCCAGCTATCATTGTCGTGATAGTAAACGGAAGTGTCTGCTACTTCATTGCATTTTTCACCAGGAAATTTCCGAGGAAGAAACAGATGCAGGGCAGATGGATTAAATTCATCCAGCCAGAAAAGCAGTTCCATCATTTCGGAAGCGTCACGTCCAGCGGTATCATAGAGGGTATAAGGATTAACATCAAGAGCCTTAGCCATTTTATCAACCAGATCTTTTTTTGGAACACGAACACCTTTTTCATATTGTACAATTCTATGTTGATCGGTCAGTCCGATCTTCTCTGACAATTCTTTTTGTGTCATTTTCCGGAATGTCCGGATTTTTTTAGTTTCAGATTAAAATTCATAAAGTCACCTCTGCATTAGTCCTGATAAACATTCGTTGAAGATAGTGAAATCAAGAAATGAATAACTATTTGTCCATATTATAACACAAGATAGCATAAAATCAACAAAAAAGAGTACAAAAAAGAACCTAAAACGCATGAAGTGCTATTGACATTAGCAGTAACTGGGGATATAATGGCATTAAATCGAAATAGGTACAAAAATGTATACCTACAAAACTTTTGATTGTTGAACCTTGAAAATTGAATGAGCTGTATGGGTGCCTTTCGGGGCTTAAAGGTAACACAGGATTCCATCGCTGTATCAGAGAGTAGTATGTGGAAACCGAAGATACTCCGGCAACGGCTGGTATGCTTGAGAAGAAGCTGCCAGTATTCAGAAAGATTTCTGATAGAGGTCAATTGTAACGTTGACACCGCCATATACAAATGGAAGCCAACACGCCGAACAGAATGGAAAATCATCGTAAGAAGTCCAAACAAAAAGTATATGTACTGACAACGGGCATAACCGCTGTCTGGGAGGTGATGCAGAAGAATACGGAGGAAAGGAGGTATGTGCATCATGAGAAAAACACAGAGTATAAGGCTGAGAATCGTCTGACGGTAGATATTGAAGGATTAATGGCAATGTTATCTTGCGGAGAAGTAACTGCAAAGAAAATTGCAGATTATGCAGAAGCAAGAGTGATTATTGGAAGACGTGTTCTTTATAACGTGGATAAGATAAAAAGATATCTTGATGCAATGGCAGTGTAATGAAAGATGAGAAGATAAAATACAACAACTTTCCTTCGGAAATGAAAAGTAAAAAGGGAAAAATATTCCTGTAAAACAGGCAAATAAAAATTAGCATTTTGCAGGAATTTACCCTTGGAAATCATAAAATATTATGTTAATCTGTGAGCAGATATCAGGTAGTAAATGACTGATACCGACAGGACAAAAATCATTCCGAATAACGAAAAATGAAGTGAAAGGAATGATTGATATGGCAAGAAAAGATAATAAAGGCAGAAATTTAAAAACAGGTGAATACCAGCGCCCGGATGGACGTTATGAGTATCGCTACAAGGATGAAATTACCGGAAAGCGTAATTCGGTTTATGCAGCTGATCTGGCGAGTCTGCGAGAAATGGAAAAGAAGATCAATAAGGATATGGATGATCTGCTTATTACAGACGCATCAGTTAAGAAGCTGACTGTAAATACTTTGTTTGAGCGATACATGGCAACAAAGAATATCAAGGAAAGAACGAAAAAGAATTATATCCGTATGTGGGACTATCGGATACGAAATACTTTGGGAAATATTCGTGTTGTAGATTTTAAGTACATCTCACGTAAGGACGTTCTTTTCCTCATTGTCAGATGAAGGACTGGCACACAGCACGATCAAAGGTCTTTATGGCTTATTGAATCCCAGTTTTGAACTGGCAGTGGAAGACGGGATTATCCGTAAGAATCCGGTAACTGGAACACTTGGAGATTATGGGGCTCCGGCAAAAGAGAAAGAAGCACTGACACTGGAACAGCAGGAAAAACTTCTGAAGTTTGTTGAACAGAGTAATGTGTATAAGCCTCATCTTCCAATGATGCAGGTTATGTTTGGGGCTTGCCTGAGAGTGAGTGAAACCATCGGCTTAACCTGGTCAGATGTGGATATGAAGAATCGGGAGATCCATGTAGGTGGACAGCTTGTATATTATGAAGGTGATGAAGGATATTGTTTCCATGATTCAGAAACCAAAACGGATGCAGGAATCAGAGACATTCCTATGACACAGATGGTATATGATGCGTTCCGTAAACAGAGAGAGCTGAACCTGATGCTTGGTTTGCAGAGTAATGTAGAGATTGGTGGACGCAGTGGATTCATCTTCAATACAAAGTATGGACGTCCGATTATGCCAGCGGGAGTGAACAGCTTTCTGAAAAACATTGTTAATGCCTATAATAAGAAAGAAAGCAAACTGGCAGAAGGAGAGAAGCGAGAGCCGGAGCTGATGCCTCCTATTTCATCGCATACCCTTCGTCATACGGGATGTACCAGACTGGGTGAGAATAATGTCAATCCCAAAGTTATGCAGTATGTGATGGGGTGCTGGATGTCCGGGGGACATCCGTTTAGCACCGACCGTAGCGGAGCGAAGAACATTCAGATGCACAGATCACAATGAATGTCTACAATCATATTGCAGAGAAGTCTCATGTGGAGAACGAGATGTCTAAAATGAATCTGCCAGAAACCGTACCTGCTGTGGTATAAACCAGAAGTCGTTGTCGTAAAATGTGGTAAGAAAATCAGACGAATATATTTTTCCAAGAATTTGTGGTCAAAATGTGGTCAAATCAAGAAAATCGAGTGCGAAAGTAAGTGAAAAATCCCTGTGAAGCCCGTAAAATCAAGGCTTCACAAAATCTTCACAAAATAAAATTAGCACTCACCTCTTGACAGTGCTAATAATAAGTGTTATATTACAGCTAGAACAAAGGAAGAGGGATACAAAGAGAGGAAAAGAAGAAAACCTCCGGTATCCGGAAGCCTTTCCGTTCCAAAGAAACAGGTAAACAAAAAGATCCGGTGAAAAGAAAAACCGGAGAAAAAGCATGGATCAGGTTCCATGAGAAGAATAAGAAGGAGCGATGACTTATGTTAATGCCTAGTATTTTTGGAGAAAATTTATTTGATGACTTTTTCAACGATTTTCCGTTCTATGATTATGACAAAGAGATGAAGAATACAGAAAAGAAACTGTATGGCCGCAAAGCCAGCCATGTGATGAAAACAGATATCCGCGAGCTGGACAATGGCTACGAGGTAGTGGTTGACCTTCCGGGATTCACAAAAGATGAAGTTCAGGCCACACTGGAAAATGGTTATCTGACCATCAGTGCCGAGAAAGGTCTCGACAAAGACGAGAAAGAAAAAGAGAGCGGCCGTTACATCCGCAAAGAGCGTTACGCAGGTGCATGCAGCAGAAGCTTCTATGTAGGTGAGGATATTACCGAAGAGGACATCAAGGCTGAATTTAAACACGGTCTGCTGAAACTCTTCGTACCGAAGAAGGAAGCAAAACCGGCTGTGGAGCAGAAAAAGACAATCTCCATTGAAGGATAAAGAAAAAAAGCAAAAGCGTTTGCCGCCCGGGAATGTTAAAATTCCCGGGCGGCAAAATTTTTATCTTTTCCGGTACATCCCGAGGGAAAGAATCCGGAATATGCGGGCGGATATACGTGATTTTCAGATTCGGAAAATAAATTGTATACAATAATGTACTTGCTATTTGGGAACAGGTCGGATACAATAGGCGTGACAATTACAAAATGAGAGAACTCGTATCAAAAGGAGAAATCATGAAGAAAAGAAGAAGCGTACTTGCGCTGCTTTTAGTTGCAGCTCTTACTGTTGTACTTGGCGGATGCCAGGATGGCAAGGATGGGAAAGCAGATTCTTCCGATACCACAAGTTCTCAGGTATCAATGGAATCAACCCCGACAGGGGAACCTGTTATGGGAGGTTCCATCACGGTAGGAATTCCTCAGGACATTGAGGATAGTCTTGACCCACACAAATCTGTTGCGGCAGGAACGAAAGAAATCCTATTCAATATTTATGAGGGCCTTGTAAAGCCCGATGAAGAAGGAAATCTGAACGATGCGGTGGCAGAGAGCCATTCGATCTCGGAGGATGGAAAGGTTTATACCTTCAAGCTCCGGAATGGTGTCAAGTTCCACGATGGAACGACCGTCACTGCAGAGGATGTAAAATATTCAATCGAACGCTGTGCGGGTATCAACGGAGACGGAACGCCTCTGGTAGAGGCATTTTCCAATGTAGACAAGGTTGAAATTCCGGACGAGAGCACGATCGACATCTATTTAAAAGAGCCAGACACCGAGTTTCTTGCCTATCTGACGGTGGCGATTGTACCTGAGCATGTGGAAGATCTGGAAGCAGATCCGGTCGGAACAGGCCCGTTCCACTATGTATCACGGTCCCCGCAGGAAAACATTGTCCTTGAAAAATTCAGCGATTACTGGGATACGGAAAATCAGGCGTATCTGGACAAGGTAACATTTCGAATTGTCAAGGACAGCAATGCAGTCGTAACAAACCTAAAATCCGGAACACTGGACATGTATGCACGTCTTAGTTCCACACAGACAGCGCAGCTTGCCGAAGATTCCGATTTTACGATTTATGACGGCGGTATGAACCTGGTACAGGCGCTGTATCTGAACAATGCCGTGGAACCGCTCAACAATAGTGAAGGTGCGCCAGGGCGACTCTGCTATGCGGCAAACCGGTCAGGAAGTGCTGGATATGATTGCGGACGGAAAAGGAACGATCATCGGAAGCAGCATGTTCCCGGCATTTGGAAAATATTATGTGCCGGAACTGTCAGAGCGATATAATCAGGATATTGAGAAGGCAAAAAGAACTGTTAAAAGAAGCCGGATACCCAGATGGATTTGAGCTTACGATTACAGTGCCGAACAATTATCAGCAGCATATCGATACAGTCCCAGGTTCTTGTAGAGCAGCTTAAAGCGATCGGTGTTACTGCCAAAATTCAGCAGGTCGAGTGGGACAGCTGGCTGTCGGATGTATATGCAGACCGGAAGTTCCAGTCCACGGTTGTCGGCGTTGACGCGGCATATCTGAGCGGACGCGCGTTGCTGGAACGGTTTACCTCAACATCATCCAAGAACTTTATCAACTACAGCAACGAAGAGTATGATAAACTGTATCAGCAGGTTAAGACCAGCACGGATGAAGAGGAGCAGGTTGAGCTTTACAAAAAAAATGGAAACACTGCTCTGTGACGATGCGGCAAACCTGTATATCGAGGATATGGCATGCGAGGTTGCACTTCGGAGCGATTTTGCGGGCTACCAGTTCTATCCGCTGTATGTACAGGATATGGCGAAAATTTATAAAGTAAAATAAAAATCAAATTATAGGGGACTCGAAAGGCAGAGGGAAAAGAAAAACTCTCATTCAATTGTCAAATGCTGCCGGAAGAGTCCCCTGTAATTATTAGTAGAAATCCCGAAAATATGTTAGGCTTGACTTTTTTTCCGACACTGCCTACTATAGAAAAAGACAGAGAAAACGTAAGGGCTCCGCGGCAATGCAGGAGGCCTTTTTTTAAAAGAAGGGGGAACCATGACAGATTTTCTGGTAAGACGTTTTGTAAAAGATTATGAGAAAACCGACAACGCGGATGTGCGCACGAGCTACGGCATTTTGTCAAGCATCGTGGGAATCTGCTGCAACATTCTGCTGTTTACGGCAAAGCTGCTGATCGGTGCCGGAATGAACTCTCTGGCGATTATGGCGGATGCGTTCAACAACCTCTCGGACGCGGCATCGTCTGTGATCAGCTTCGTCGGTGTGAAGATGGCAAACAAACCGGCCGACAAAGAGCATCCGTTCGGGCATGGGCGGATCGAGTATATTGCAGCGCTGATCGTTTCGTTTCTGGTTATTGAAGTCGGCTTTACGTTTTTAAAGAGCTCCCTGGAGAAAATCCGCAATCCGGAAGAGATCACATTTCAGATGGTTCCGTTTTTGATTCTGGTGCTCTCGGTTGGTGTAAAGCTGTGGATGGCGCTTTTCAACCGAAAACTGGGAAACCGCATTCAGTCGAAGGTGATGCTGGCAACGTCGGCGGATTCCATGGGCGACGTGATCACGACGAGCGCAACGATCGCTTCTACATTGATCTGCCATTTCCTTTCGGTTAATATCGATGCAATCGCAGGACTTGTTGTGGCGGTACTCGTTATGTGGTCCGGTATTTCCATTGCAAAAGATACATTGGAACCGCTGATCGGGCAGGGCGCGGATCCGGATCTGTATGCTACGGATCATGAAAGAGGTTGCTTCCTATGAAGGAATTGTAGGAACCCATGATCTGATTGTCCACAACTACGGGCCTGGCAGAAGTATGGCATCGATCCATGCGGAGGTGCCGCGAGATGTCGATATCGAGGTATCGCATGATATTATCGACCGCATTGAACATGAGGTCGGTGAAAAATTGGGAATTCTGCTGGTCATCCACATGGATCCGGTGGAGATCCACGATGCGACGGTTCTTGCGACAAAGGAGAAGGTAAGAAACGTAATTTCCATTCTCGATCCGGAGCTTTCCTTCCACGATTTCCGTATGATCAACGGGGCGGAGAAAAAGAAGCTGATTTTTGATCTTGAAATCCCGTATTCTTATAAGAAGAAAGACTGTGATCGCGTGATAGGGCAGATCGGGGCGCTGATGAAGGAAATGGATGAGAAGTATGAATGCGTCGTCAACATCGACAAAAAATACGTGGCGGGAGAGTGACAACGGCCGGGTTGAGCCGTCAAATCCCTTCCAAAATGTTCCAAAAGTCAGTTTTTTAGAAAAAAATAAAAAATTTCAAAAAAGGTGTTGACTTTTTTGCTGGTTTATCCTATAATAACAAAACGTGCCACGGATGAGGCAAACAAAACAAAGAAAAAACAACAAACCAAGCACCTTTAGCTCAGCTGGTAGAGCAGTAGACTCTTAATCTATTTGTCCAGGGTTCGAATCCCTGAAGGTGCACGAAAAGAGGTTCCGATTTTGCAGACGAGTGCTGCGGGGTTGGGACTTTTTTGTTACTGAAAAACAGGATTCTACAGAGCCTGATATAAAAAAACTCTAAAAATCAATAACAGGGCAGGATTCTAAGAAATCCTTACCCTTTTTCTCCATTGGATTCCATGGCACAGATCGCGACAACGTCTTCGCGTTTGCATCCCTTTGCGTATCCGCTGAGTGCACGTTCGATTACATCCTCTTTGAGATCAGCGGCATA
>ENA-OQJG01000218-OQJG01000218.1-human-gut-metagenome-genome-assembly--contig:-NODE-218-length-10478-cov-2.624771_pt1 | contig 10478 bp, 6 predicted proteins | sample MGYA00242601_ERZ504767 | MGnify/ENA primary metagenome ERZ504767 (study PRJEB26092, sample SAMD00036362) | human gut metagenome | host: Homo sapiens | study: EMG produced TPA metagenomics assembly of... | reverse complement strand
GAAACACCATGGAGACGATTCGGCATGAATCGGAACGAGCATTGCATGACATGCAACGTCTTCTGGGAGTGTTTGGGGGCTCACCGCACGCCGATTATAACGATATCGACAATCTTGTGGAACAAGCGCGAACCGTCTCCCCAGACATTCGAATCCAACGGAGCATCACCGGAACCGCCAGCCCGGAACAGCTCGGCGAGCAGGCCTCGACGGCCTCCTACCATGTGGTTCAGGAAGCGCTGACGAATATCCGCAAGTATGCGGGACCGCATGTCGATGTGTATATCAAGGAATCATGGAACAACGGTTTGCTCACTGTGACCGTCACTGACAATGGTCGCGGAGCCGCGGCCAGTATCGACGGACATACTCCAGGCTATGGCCTGTTGGGCATGAGGGAACGTATCGAATCGGCCGGAGGCTCATTGCAGGCCGGCCCTCGACTTGGCGGAGGCTTCGAAGTCATGGCCACCCTGCCTTACGGCGGTAAAGAGCCGGCGACAGACGAAACCGGCGAACAGTATGCCTCGGAACAGTCTGAATCTTGCAACACAACTGCCATATCCAGCAAAGCGAAATTATCCGACGAAGCAATCACACGCAACATAGCCGTCAGCATATCGGCGCGAATACCAAATCAGCCTTCGGAGCAAACGCAGGAAACCACACAATCGGCCGGTCGCAATTATCGTTCGAACGCTCTGCAACATCTGCGCATCACCGCGCCCAATCTGCGTGATTTGCTCAAATCATTGAAACTGGAATCCGTGGAACTTGCAAATACGTCCAATGCGCGCAGTTCGAATTGGGTGGAACGTGTTTCCGCGTGGACGCAACGTCATTATGTGCTCATGGATGCCGTCGGCGCCCTGCTACTGGTTGCGCTACTGAATCCCATGTCGGTTTCGCTCTTTTTCGATAGTCCACGAAACATGCAACTCTCGCGCGCGATCGCCACCTGCTGCGTATTGGCGCTGGCCGTTCGTCGCAGGTTCCCCGAGACTTGCGCGCTTATTGTGTTCGTATTGTCGGTTGTGCAATTGGTGTTTTTGGGATCGATTGAAGTCGGGCACATCGTAGCGTCGCTGTGCGCACTGTATTCAGCCGTATTGTATGGGCGTGAACACGCATGGCGTTGGACCGGTCTTGCCGCTGTCACCTGTTCGGCTCTGATGGGCTTGAAAATCGCAGCCGACCAACATGGATACACTACCTTGTTCGACGCCATCGCCGCTTCCGTGGGCTTGACAAAACCGGTTTCAGCCACGGCAAGTAGTGGTGCAGCGTTCTTTACCGGCGTTATGTATACGGTTGCGGTGTTGATGCTGTGCGCCGGCATTATGGCGTGGGCACGTTGGGCTCGTTCCAGTGATTCCAACGCACTGGTGTTGCAGGCGCGAGAGGAAGCGCTGATGGCCGAGCAGGAGAAACAGCGTATTCTCGCGGCGAATATGGAGCGCGACCGTATCAGTGCCAGCATTCAGGCTGAGGTCACTGCCACGTTGAACAGCGTGATCAATCAAGCCGTCGATGGCATTCGCATGCTGGATCGCGCCGAAGCACAAGGCAAGGAGCCGACCGCCGATGAGATTTCCACAGCGTTCAAAGCCATTGGAGAACAGGGGCGTGCCGCGCTTAAGCGTATGCGCGAACTGCTTGGCGTGCTTCGTGAGACTGGTTTCAGCGATGACACTCACGCCGGTAGCGCGAGCGAACTGCAGTTGAGGCCTGCAGCACCGCTGGAGGAGCAGCTGCAGCGCGTGTCTCGATAGCCGGTTCAAGTTTTCAGGGAAATGTAAGGGTTTATGTTGCACTGTGAGCGGAACAATGCCGATAAGGTGGAGAGTATGAGTGAAGAACAGAAGATTCATGTGGTCATCGCCGATGATCAGGAATTGGTACGTGCCGGTTTCGCGATGGTGATCGGCTCGCAACCGGATATGGCGGTTGTCGGCCAGGCGCGCGATGGCGCGGAAGCGGTGGCTTTGGCGGAGACGCTGCATCCCGACGTGGTGCTGATGGACGTGCGTATGCCCGGTATGGACGGCATTGAGGCGGCACGTCGGATCAGCGCGTTGCAGCATCGTTTCGCACCCAATGGCAGCGCGCTTGACGATGCGCATACCCGTGTGATCATTCTGACGACATTCGATTTGGACGAATACGTGATGGCCGCGATCAACGCCGGCGCGTCCGGCTTCCTGCTGAAGGACACGGAACCGGAGACGCTGCTCAATTCGATTCGCACCGTGTACCAAGGCAACGCGATCATCGCGCCATCCGCCACGAAACGGCTTATAGAGAAGATGATGGATGGCGATTTCGCAGGAACGGCCGCTTCCGCTTCGACGGCAACTATGTACACCGATCCGGAATTGGACGAACTGACCGACCGCGAGCGCGAGGTGCTCATCGAAATCGCGCATGGCCTGTCGAATCAGGAGATCGCGGACAAGCTGTTCATCAGCCTGCCTACCGTGAAAACGCATGTCGCGCATATCCTGTCGAAAATCAATGCGCGCGACCGCGTCCAAGCCGTCGTGTTCGCCTACGAAAACCATCTCGTATAAAATCTTCATAAAACGTATTCGGCAACAAAAATGCTCCTTCTTTCGAAGGAGCATCCGTTTATCGCCTAAGCTTCTGCGAGCGCCTCAACAGGCGGTACTTTGACCGCTCTGCGGGCAGGTGCAATGCTGGCGAGCAACGCAGCCACGGCGGCCACGGCAAGCACAATGCCGTTGACGCCCCATTCGAAGGGGAACACCACGGTGCCGTACAGACTGAACACCACGTATGCGCCCAGCCAGCCGAACAATGTGCCGAGCAGGATGCCGGCGATGCCGGAGACGAGCGAGATGAGCAGCGCTTCGATGGCGAGCGATGCCCTGAGCTGGCCGCGGGTCATGCCGATGGCGCGCAGGGTGGCCGATTCGCGGGTGCGTTCGATCACCGATAGGGACAGCGTGTTGGCCACGCCGACAAGTGCGATGAGCACGGCCACGGCGATCAATCCCACCAGAAGCATCATCATGGAGTCGATCATCTTCGCCCATACGATGCGTTCGGCGATCGGTCCGGTCACTGTCGCATCAGTGCTCTTCTCCAATGCGGCCTGCATGTCGTTGTAGATGCCGTCAACGGAAACTCCCGACCTGTCAGTATCCGCCTTGACCAGCAACACATGGGTGGCGGCATCGAGGTCACCATTGGTGAAATGGCTTTCATCCACGAATCCGACAGCTCCATACTGTGCGGATACGCGACGGTAGTCGGCTTGGTTTGCTTGCAATGTCAGCGAACGCGTAGCGTCGCCGTCCTGGTTCCATTCGGTAGAGAAATCAGCCGTACCATTGGCGAACTGCAGTTCCTTGCCGGTTTGCGCATTGTATGTTGGCATGAGCACGCCATCACTGTCGATGGAGGCGTTACCCAAGTTGGCACGCATGACCTGCTTGACCTGATCGATATTCTTCACGCCGACCAGCAATGCGGACGTAGGCTGGGTTCCATCCGCTTTCTCCAAGGTCACGGAAACCGCCGGCGCATACAACGTGTCGGACACGCCGTTGATGTCGGCTACATCCTTGACCATTTGCTGGCTGATGTCATCGCCCATGGCCACGATGTCGACGCTATAACGGGTGGCGAGCGCACCATTCATAGTCTCTTTGGCGCTAGCGGCACCGGTTGCGATGGTGGAAACCAGGGTGACGCCGATGAGCAGAGCGGCACCGGTTGCTGCGATGCGTCGCGGATTCTTCTGAATGTTGGCGTGAGCAACCGTTGCGGAAGGGCCTGTCAGCGAGGCCAACGCTCCAACGCCCTTCATGAGGGCCGGCATCCAAAACACCGCGGTGACCACCATTCCAAGGAACACCAGTGCGGCGCCGGCGATGGCTACGAGCAGAATCATCGTGAATTGATCGCTGCTCGCATCCTCGCCGCCATTGGTGGCCTGTACCTGCCAGATGGAAAATCCACCATGGCCATACCGACCACCACCATCAGAATACCGATTATGGCTCGCGTGAGGCTGGACGACGGTTGTCGGTCAGTTCAATCGGCGCAATGCCTCCAATGGCGTCACCGCAGTAGCGGAACGTGCAGATCCCAGGGATGCGAGCACCGTCACCACAATACCGAAGAGAATAGGTATGACGGCGGCCTGCCAAGAGAAATTGAATCGCATACCCTCTTGCATGATGTCGCTGACGCACATGCCCCACATGAGCAGACTTCCCAGCACCACGCCAAGCACGGATGCGACGAAGCCAAGCACTGCCGCTTCGAACAGCACGGAGCCATACAGCTGGCCTTTTTTCGCGCCGATGGTGCGCAGCAAGGCGAGTGTGCGGCGGCGTTGCGCCACGAGTACTTGGAACGTGTTGGCGATCACCAGTGCCGCCACGAACATGGCAAGCACGCCGAAGCACATGAGGAATGTGGTGACGATGCTGGTTTGGTTGCCGGTTAAGGATTTGATGCTTTCGTCACTGACCTGCTGTCGCGACATCAGATCGAAATGCTTTGGCAGCAACGCTTTCACACTGTTGATGGTTTTTGCGGATACGCTATTTCCATCCAAGGCAAGGTCGAGGTATACCGTTGTTGTTCCGGTGGTGTCGAAATCGTCCGTTCCCTGCATTGCGGCAAGCAGATTGTCGGATCCTACGATCGCACCACCATAGTACGAGTAGGCGCCGTTCGGATCGGAGGTGAGTCCGACCACGCGCACGTTGTCCGCTTTGGCTTTGCCATCGGTGCCTACCGCATATTGGGAGGTCAGTCTTACAGTGTCGCCAATGCCGACGTTCAGCTGTTTCGCCATGTCTTCCGGCAGTGCGACTTCGTTGGAGTCCTTCGGCTGGTCCCCTTCCGTAATATTCACGGGAAGCATGTTCTTCTGTGCCGCGGTAGAGATGATCTCGCCGCTGATGGCGCTGTCCCCCCTGGAAACGCTGACGCCGGTTTCCACCGAGGCGCGGACACCGTCAACCCCTTCGATGCCGGCGATCTGGTCGAGATGGAAGTCGCCGACAGTGCTGGAGTACGCTTCGTTGAGTTCCTCATCGCTCAGGTCGGAGCTGTTGACGGTCACCGCATAGTTGGCGTTTCCGAACATGGCGGTCATCTGCCGTGTCAGGGAGTCGTTCATGGCATTGCCGAACAGGAAGGTGCTGGCGATGAACGCCGTGCCGATCATGATGGCGATGCCTGCGGGTATGAGCATGCGCTTGGTTTTTCGCATGAGTTTCAAAGTGATGGACCACATGGTTAATTCTGTTTCCTTCTTCGAATGCTTCTACAGTGCGTTTAGCGGGAATGTCTCGCGGAAGCCACATTCATTGTGGCGGCTTCGCGTTCCTTCATCAGCAGTTCACTCATCTGGTCTGCTGTCGGCTTGTTCACGTCCGCCACGATCTGGCCGTCGGCGAACACGAGCGCACGGTCGGCGTAAGACGCGGCGACCGCATCATGCGTGACCATGATGATGGTTTGGCCAAGTTCGTTGACGGAACGTTTCAGGAAGCTCAACACTTCGGCGCTTGATACAGAGTCAAGATTGCCGGTGGGCTCGTCTGCGAACACCAGTTTCGGTTTGGTGATCAATGCTCGCGCGATGGCCACACGCTGCTGTTGGCCTCCCGATAGTTCGTTCGGACGATGGTTAAGACGTTCCTTAAGGCCAAGCGTTTCCACCAGCAGACGCAACCACTGTCGGTCTGGTTTCGCCCCAGCCAAGGTCAAGGGCATGAGAATGTTCTGTTCGGCAGTAAACATCGGCAGCAGATTGAAGCTTTGGAAGATGAAACCGATCTGATGGCGGCGCAGCAGGGTGAGCTGGTCGTCGTTCATGCGGGTCAGATCCTTGCCGTCGAACATGACGTGTCCGCTAGTGGCCGAATCAAGTCCGGCCAGCGTGTGCATCAACGTGGATTTGCCAGAGCCGGAGGGGCCCATGATGACGGTGAATTTTCCTTGTTCGAAGGCGATATTGACGTCACGTAACGCATGCACCGCGTTGCTTCCGGAACCGTAGTCCTTGACAAGATCGATGGCTTCAATGGCAGTGTTATTGGCTTTGATGGCGTCCCTGATGTCCATGGAAGTTCCTTTCTTTGTGAAGTTACTTCCAACATACGGAACATTCGACGTCAACGGCATCATGCGTTGGTCTGAAATCCTGCTGAACCGCGACTCATCCTTGAGTATGAGATCAACGCGGGAACAGCGAAAACTGGATGATCAGAAACCATGTTCCAAGCATCGGGCAATCGTCAATCGCCTAGCAATACGCCTTCGTGCGGCGGCTCAAGCCAATACGACTCCTTCTCCACACTGACGGTGGACGCCCACCAGGTCTGTTCCACGCCTGGCAATGGGCGAATGGATTCGTCCACCACGCGCCATAGGTCCTCATCGTTGTCGGCGATGATTTCAATCAGGTAATCGGCACCGTTCAATCCGACACCACTCATCGCGTACGTCACTTCGTCGATGGCCAGAAGCTGTTCGGAGTCAAGCCGATATGGAGGTTTCACTCCAAGTCCGAGGAATGCCTGTCGGAATCCTCCCAAACGCATGGGGCTTACCGTGGCCATAATGCGCATCACGCCGGAATCTTCGAGTTTTTTGATGCGGCCGCGAATCGCCGTATGGGTCACGCCGAGACGCTCCCCCAACGACGCATAGCTGGCCCTGCCGTCCTTCTGCAGTTCGTTGAATGTGTGCACGAACCGTGGATCCAGACGATGCGAGGGAATATCGGTGCCGACACTCGCCTCGCGTTTGGTCAGGAAGCCGGTTTCGCCATGCGCGGCGAGCAGACGGTTCACCACGCTGACATTGTGGTCATCAAGCACCAGCCGTCCGCATGAGAACACCTGCAGACGGGACAATCCCGGCAACGCGCGCAGACCATGTTTGAGGAAATGATCCATGCCTTCAGCCGAATACACCACAGCCTCAGCGATGATGTCGGCATCCCCCAGAGCGCAGACCACGTAGGTGACCTGTGGCATGGATTGGAGCATGGCAAGAGCCTCATCCCTGCTCCCGTCGAGACGAAGTCCCACCAGCACCTGGCTGTAATTGCCCAGACTCAATGGATTGCACACCGGGACGATGCTCATGATGCCGGATTCAGTAAGCCTGCGGTAGCTTTCCGTAGCCGCGTAGACGGAAATGCCGATTTTGTCGGCAAGCGCCTGCATGGTCATACGGCCGTCGCATTGCAGGGCCGAGACCACTTTCAGGTCGCGTGCTGTGATGGTGATGCGTTGTTCGTTCTGGAACATTGGCCTGCCTCAGAACTGCCACAGCATCAGCCAGATGCTGCCTGCCGTCGCGGCGACGGTGACCGCAAGGATGATCCAATCGGAGAGTCTCATCTTCAGCTGTATGCGGTAGGTGCGTCTCACGCCTTGGAGGTTGAGCCCGCGCGATTCCATAGCCCAGCCGACGCTTTGGCTCATTTTGTAGGCGCGGATCAGCACCGCGATGATGATGGGCAGATACGATTTGAACCGGTCCACCAAGCGTACGAATACGTTGCGTTTCTTGCCGGTGGCGTCTTTCTTGCCGTTCAAGTCGAGTCCGCGGGCCCGTTGCGCGGCCGATACGGATTGGAAGATGGAGAAGAACACCGGAATGTAGCGCAGCGCGGTGGCGAGCGTGAGTCCGGCCTTGTACGGCATGCCCAGGGAGGTGAGCCCTCGGATCAGCTTGGTCTGGCTGGTGGTGAACAACGTGAGGAAGCACGCGAATCCGAGCGCCGGAATGCGCAATCCCATCACCGCGGCCATGACGAGGTTCTCTCGCGTGAGTTTCAGCCATCCCCACTGCCACAGCACGTGCGTGCCGGATGGGTCGAAAATCGGCCAGAGCACCACGATGAACACGATGATCACGGCGAGGATCTTCCACACCCAGCCGATGCGTTTCAGCGGCACGCCGTCGGTGATGAGCATGAGATGTTCGATGATCAGAACGTCAAGTATGAACGCCCAGTTGCGCCATACCAGGCACAACACCAACATGACCACGGTGATGAGGAATTTCACACGGGGGTCGGCGCGATGCAGCCAGCCGTCGCCCGGTACATACAAATCGGCGTCCATCAGTGTCGTCCTTCCTCATGCTTGGTGACTTTCAGCAGCACATGCGTCGCCGAAACGAGCCCATTGGATTTACGCGGTTTGCGGATGGTCCGAGATTGCTTCTGCGCCGCTTCGGACCTGTCGATCGGCCCATACTGCACGACTTTTCCGTCCTCCAATTCCAGCACATGCGTGCAGTACCCGGTATACCGCGCGCATGTCGTGGCTGATCATGACGATGGTGACGCCGCGCTGGTTGAGTTTCTCGATGGTGCCGAGGAAGCGTGCTGCGAGACGGTGGTCGAGACCGGCCGTAGGCTCGTCGAGCACGAGGATCGGCGTGCGCATTGCAAGCACGGATGACAGCGCCACCGCACGGCGTTCGCCGTAGCCGAGCGTGGCCGGCGAGACGTCTTCATAACGGTGCAGGTCGAACAGCGTCAGCATCTCGTCGACACGTTTGAACACGGTGGCTCCGTCCAGTCCAAGCGCGGTAGGACCGAATGCGATTTCCTCCTTGGTGGTGGAGCAGAAGATCTGATGGTCGGGATTCTGGAAGACGAATCCGACGTGGGCCGCCATTTCGCCGACGCTGTGTTTGGAGGCGTCGAGCCCATCCACCGTCACCGTGCCCTGCGTGGGTCGGATCAGTCCGTTCAGGTGTTTGGCGAGTGTGGTCTTGCCGGAGCCGTTACGTCCGATGAGTCCGATGAATGAGCCACGTTCGATGTCGAACGTCACGTCGTCCAGAGCTTTCGATGCATTGCCGCCGCGCTCATATTGGTAGGAGACATGGTCCAGGCTGATGACCACGTCCTTGGACCGTTCCGGCTGATTCTTTTTGTCCTTCTTATGCTTTTTGCCCTGCTGTACGGCCTTGACCTGCGGCAGTGGATCGTCCGCGACCTGCACGCCGGAGGATTCCAGCAGTCCTTTTTCACGGACGAACAGGCTGGCGTCGCCGTTGCGCACCAATTCCCCATTGACCATGAACAGCACTTGGTCGGCCCAATAGGCGATATGCTCCGTGTCCTGTTCCGCCATGATCACCGTCATGGAACGGGTCTGCCGGATGCGTTCAAGCACATCGAAGACTTCCTGCTTGCCTTCCGGATCGAGCGCCGCAGTCGGTTCGTCAAGGATGAGCACGTCGGGTTCCGCCGCCAATGCCGCCGCGATGGCCACACGCTGCATCTGCCCGCCCGACAGGCTGGCCGGCACGCGCTTGCGGTAGCCGGTCATGCCGACCAGATCGAGCATGACGTCGATCTGCTTGTCGATGATGTCCGGTGCGATGCCGCGGTTTTCCAAAGGAAAGGCGATCTCATCCTCAACGCTCGCGCAGAACAGCTGCGCTTCGGGATCCTGCTGCACGTAGCCGATACGTTCGGACAACGCCGATACGGAATGACGGCTGGTGTTCATGCCGTTGACTTCCACCAGTCCGGTCATGGTGCCGTCCGCCAGATTCGGGATGATTCCGGCCAAAGCCATGCACAGGGTGGATTTGCCGGCGCCGGTCGGTCCAATGACGCCCACGAACGAGCCTGATTTGATATCGAAGCTGACATGCTTGAGGCTATCCACCGGCTTGCCGCCATCCACCAATGGCTCATACTGCCAACTCAAATCACGTACCGTGATCATGCGCTCTTCTCCATATCTTTCAGCACATCAGCCCATTGCACCGGCCGCGAACACAGCCACTACGGATACTATATGAACGAATATGTATAAATAAAGCCCGTGGAATCGCCGTTCATCGGTGAACCCACGGGCTTTATTTATACAAGACAATAATGTATCACTCGCCGGCCTTGACGCTGAGGTTGCCGAGTCGCACCAGCGGCGGATAAGCCTTGCGCACCGCGGAGAACAGTGCGAAGCCAACGATCAGGCCGACAACCATCTGGAATGAGTTGCCGATGATTTCGCCTAGGGCCGGACCGAAGCCGGACAGGATGCCGCCGGCGATGAAGTAGCCGAACACCTTCCACACGCCGGCCACCAGAGAGCCGATGACGACGTTGGCCGGTTTGAATTCACGGACCAGCAGACCCACGAGCACCGCCTGCAGACCGTCGATGATGAAGGTGAAGATTGCCCACTGCGGGTATCCCGAGATGAGGTCGGACAACGCCGGTCCAAGACCGCCGATGATGCCGCCGACCCACGGGCCGAACGCATAGGAGCTGAAGAAAATCATCGTGTCGGACAGGTTGAGGTATCCACGGGTCGGGGTCGGAATCTTCACGAACATGGTCAGCACGGTGGTGACCGCGGTCATGATGGCGATCAACGGGATGGTGTTGACCTGAATAGCTTTCTTGATATCGTTCTTGACATCCTGCGTCATAATACAGTCTTCTTCTCTCT
>ENA-OQJG01000217-OQJG01000217.1-human-gut-metagenome-genome-assembly--contig:-NODE-217-length-10487-cov-2.210232_pt1 | contig 10487 bp, 6 predicted proteins | sample MGYA00242601_ERZ504767 | MGnify/ENA primary metagenome ERZ504767 (study PRJEB26092, sample SAMD00036362) | human gut metagenome | host: Homo sapiens | study: EMG produced TPA metagenomics assembly of... | reverse complement strand
CGACGAAGGACGGCCAATTATGGACGATGCTCGGCGGCATCGCGGTCATTTTCGTCGCGTACGCGATCTACATCGCCACCCACGTGCGCATTATGCAGTCCGCACGGCACGCCACGTTCACCATGCTCGTCGCCGGTTTGGCGCTGCTTGTCGGCGTGTTGCTGGCGATTGTGCCGTGGATTATGACGCTGGTGCGTGATTTGGGCACGGAACGCGCGCTGAAGGAACGCGAGGAGGAGCGCGCCGATATGACCGCCCACCTGCACGACGGCGTGCTGCAGACGCTGGCGCTGATCCAGTTGCATGCCGGCGACCAGCAGACCGTGTTTTCACTGGCGAGGCAGCAGGAACGCGAGTTGCGCGAATGGCTATATCAGGAGCGCACCACGTCGGACCGTTCCGTCAACGCCGGTTTGAAGCAGATCGCAGCGCATGTGGAGGACACGCACGGCAAGCCGATCGAGGTGGTGACGGTGGGCGACGCGCGGCCGAGCGCGCAGACCGACGCGTTGTTGGATGCCACGCAGCAGGCGCTCGTCAACGCCGTGACGCATGGCGGCGAACCGGTGTCCGTCTACTGCGAGGCCGGCGACAAGCTGGTGGAGGTGTTCGTACGCGACCATGGCGACGGCTTCGACGTCGACGCCATTCCAGCGAATCGCCTGGGCATCCGCGAGTCCATCATCGGACGTATCAAGCGCCGCGGCGGTACAGTGGAGATTGTGTCGAGGCCCGGCTGGGGGCACGGAGGTGCGCATGCACATGCCGATTTCAGGAGCGGCGGAGGATGCGGACAGCGCTACGACCACCACAGCGGACGGCGATACGGGCGTGCAATCGGCGCAATGAACACGGCACATGCAGCAGGTGCGGCAATGAATCAATCGAACCAAGGAGCAGGAATGAGCGAGCGGGAACAGCGCATCAGAATCGCCGTCGTGGACGACCATGAGATGTTCCGCGCGGGCGTGATCGCCACGTTGCAGCCGTATTTCGACGTGGTCGGACAGGCGGCCGACGTGGAGGGGTCAGTGGCGATGATCGCGCAGACCAAACCGGACGTGGTGCTGCTGGACGTGCATGTGCCGGGCGGCGAGAACGGCGGTGGCGCCGAAATCCTCACGAAATCGCGCGCATACTCCCCCGATACCGTCTTCCTCGCGCTGTCCGTGTCGGATTCTCCGCAGGATGTCGGTTCCGTGATCCGCGCCGGTGCGCAGGGATATGTGACGAAGACTATTTCCGGCGACGACCTGGTGTCCTCCATCAAGCAGGTGCATGAGGGCTACGCCGTGTTCTCGCCGAAATTGGCGGGATTCGTGCTGTCCGCCTTCCAGAACGGCCCGAGCGCGAACGGCGCGTTCGGCGGCCCGATCCACGATGACGAGCTGGACCGGCTGTCCAACCGCGAGCAGGAGGTCATGCGATTGATCGCGCGCGGCTACACGTACAAGGAGGTGGCTTCGGAACTGTTCATCTCCATCAAGACCGTGGAGACCCATATGAGCTCGGTGCTGCGCAAACTGCAGCTGTCGAACCGTTCCGAGCTCACCCGTTGGGCCGCGGATCGACGGATTGTGTGACGTTGCCGCCACGACAACGACAATCGCCATAAACGGCATGGAAAAGGGCTTACCGAAAAATCCTTCGGTAAGCCCTTGATTGATGCGGGCAGAGCGAGATTCGAACTCGCGGAGGCTTGCACCTCAACGGTTTTCAAGACCGTCTCTTTAGACCGCTCAGACATCTACCCTTTGCGCCTAACATCGCTGCTACGCACGAAACGCCAATATACCACAGTGCGCGGAAGTGCGACACCTGGCACAGCCTCCATCCCCGTCGCTTCCAACAGAAAACCGCACACGCATCTGCCCAGAACGACACAAACGGCACTGGGACCGTCCAACATACGAAAAGCGGCGCCGGCACAAATGCCAACGCCGCTTTCACGGATTCATATCAGACGCGAACGTCTTGGAAAATCAGGCTTCCCACTTGGTCGGCTCGATGACTTCCTTGCCGCCCATGTACGGACGCATGGCCTTCGGAATTTCGATGGAGCCGTCCTTCTGCTGGTGGTTCTCGAGAATGGCGACCAGCCAACGGGTGGTGGCCAGCGTGCCGTTCAGCGTGGAGACGGCGCGGGTGTTGCCATCCTCCATACGTTCGCGGATGTTCAGACGACGGGCCTGATACTCGGTGCAGTTGGAGGTGGAGGTCAGCTCACGGTAACGGCCCTGGGTCGGCACCCAAGCCTCGCAGTCGAACTTACGTGCCGCGGAGGAGCCCAGATCGCCGGCGGCGGTATCGATGATGCGGTACGGCACCTCGACCTTGCCGAGCATTTCCTGCTCCATGGCCAACAGGTGCTCATGCTCCTTGTAGGAGTCCTCCTGCTTGGCGTAGACGAACATCTCCACCTTGTCGAACTGGTGCACGCGGATGATGCCGGAGGTGTCCTTGCCTGCGGCGCCGGCTTCACGGCGGTAGCAGGAGCTCCAGCCGCAGTAGCGCAGCGGGCCGTTCTCAAGGTTCAGGATCTCGTTCTCGTGCATGCCGGCGAGCGCCACTTCGGAGGTGCCGACCAAATACTGGTCGTCCGGCTCGCGTCAGGCGGTAGATTTTCGTCGGCGTGGGAGTTGAGGAAGCCGGTGCCGCGCATTACTTCCGGACGCACCAGCGTCGGGGTGATGGCCAGGGTGAAGCCGTGTTCCTCGGCCTGATCGACGGCCATGGTCAGCATGGCGATCTGCATACGGGCCACCTGGCCGCGCAGGAAGTAGAAGCGGGAGCCGCCGACCTTCACGCCGCGCTCCATATCGATACCGGCCACGCCGCGGCCGAGCGTCAGGTGGTCCTTCGGCTCGAAGCCTTCGGACGCAAAGTCTCGGATCTGGCCGACCTTCTTGACGACGACGTAATCATCCTCGCCGCCTTCCGGAGCCTCCGGCTCGACGATGTTGGACAGCTTCCACATGGCGGTGGTGTATTCTTCGGCTGCGGCGTCGGCTGCGGCCTTGTATTCGGAGACCTTCTGGGAGAGTTCCTTGGTTGCGGCGATCAGCTTGGCCTTTTCGTCGGCGGGGGCGGCGGCGACCTTCTTGCCGATCTCCTTCTGCTGCGCGCGGGCAGCTTCGAATTCCTTCAGAGAGGAGCGGCGAACCTCGTCGGAGCGCAGCACCTCGTCGACCAGTTCGACCGATTCGCCACGCTTACGCTGGGATTCCTTGACAACGTCAGCATGTTCACGAATGAATTGAATATCAAGCATGCTTCCCAGCCTAGTGCCGAAAGCAGACACTGACGCCATCGTTCTCATTTTTGGATATAACGTGAGGGAACGCCGTAATTTTTCATGTCGAATTCGTCTTTTTGCGCAATCGCATAGACAATAGAGGCATGCCTATGCCAGTTATCGTCCTGCTCGTCATCATCGCCGTGGTCGCCGTATGCGCGGCCGCCTTCTTCGGATACCGCGCGTACAAGCACCGTACGCTCGCGGAGAAGCTTGACAAGCGTGACGATGACCAAGTGCATTACGCGTTCATAGTCAATCCTTCAAAGCCCCAGGCGGAACAGCGCAAGCAGCATATCAAGGAGTTCTGCGAGGCGAAGCATCTCACCCAGATCGAATTCATCGAAACGCAGCTCGACAAGGACGGTCGCGCCTGCGCGTTCGAAGCGTTGGACCATGGTGCCGATGTGGTGGTGGCTGTCGGCGGCGATGGCACGGTGCGTACCGTCGCGAGCGCGCTGTCGGGTACCGGGCATGCGCTGGGCATCGTGCCGATCGGCACCGGCAATCTGTTCGCCCGCAATATGGGCATTCCCGTGGACGATATCGATGCGGCGCTCACCGTGGCCACGTCGCACGGCTCCCGTCTGGTGGATGTGGGCCGTCTGACCCTTCTGGATGATGAGACCACCGACCACGGGCATGCGTTCCTCATCATCGCCGGCATCGGTTTCGACGCACTGATGATCGACGACACCGATCCGGAATTGAAGAAGAACATCAGCTGGCTGGCGTATTTCGTGTCGGGCGTGAAGAGTCTGTTCGCCCCGAAGTACAAGGGCAATGTGACCATCACCAGCGCCGACGGCAGCACGCATTCCACGCGTGGTCTCACGTTCCGCACGTTCATGGCGGGCAATTGCGGCCAGATCCCCATGTTTTCGCTGATGCCCGAAGCTTCCTATGACGATGGCATCCTCGACTACGAGATCATCGACACGTCCGGCGGCCTGATCGGTTGGGCGAATCTGTTCGGCGACGTGCTGCACCAGACCATCACCGGCAAAGCTCAGCAGAGTCCGCTGTCCACGAACTCCACCGTCGACCAGGTGCAGGGCGTCAGCGCGGAAATCACTTTGGAGAGGCCTGTTTTGGCGCAGGTGGATGGCGATATGCTGCCTGAAACGAAGCACATCCGTTTCAGCGTGGAACGTCAGGCCCTATGCGTGCGCGTGCCGGAGGCCACTTCCGAAGATACCGGCATACTGGCGTTGAACGCGAATATGTCGGCTACGCCAACGAAACCGCAGCCGACCGAACAGGCAAGCGGGCAGCCGGCCGAACAGTCGAACGATTAGGAACCGTCAGGAATGCGCGGAACGGGCTGCTGAATATCAGAAGATACCGGAAACTCAGTCGTCCTGCCGATTCACTCCGTTGGTCACGCGCGCCACATGCAGGGCAAGATAGGCGATTTCGGCTTCCGTAAGGTCGGAACCAAGACGCATCTTCACCACCACGGCAAGCTGCCTTGCGCACTGGCAAGCCTTCGGATATGAGGTTTTGATTGATTCGATGATTGGTTGCGGCTCATCGTCGAGCTGCTCATGCTGGTGGATGCGTACGAACAGGTAACGCAGATGCGTGATGAATCGCGCCACATTGACGCTGTCCTGCGCAAGCGTGATGCCGTACGCGCCTTCGATGACGGCGATCATCTGCTGGATGATGCCGGTCATGGTGTAGGTGGCGGACAGGTCGCCGCCGGAGAATCCGGCATTCACCAAATGCAAGGCGAGCGCCACCGCCTCACTGCGGGGCAACGCGCCACCCAAATACGTGTTCATCGCGTCGACCATCGCCACGCCTTTGGCGTATTCGTCGGCGTATAGGGAACGTACTTCCGCTTCGAGCGGATATTCGATGTTCTGTTTTCTTTGCGCGCGTTGTATCGCGCCGCAGATGTGGTCGGCGAGCGCCATGACCAGGGTTGGCTGCTTGTCTGCCTGTTCTTCCAGTCCCGTACGGTTCATGGCGTCCGTGACAAGTCTGATGATTTCGGCGGGATCCCGGCCACTTGTTGCGCCATGTGGTCGGGATCCTTGCCATCGACGGGGATGAACCGACGGACGATCTTCGCGTCATCCACATGTTGTCCCGGCTTGGCTTGGAAGCCTATTCCACGGCCTGTGAGAATCACCTCACGATCACCGTCTCTAGCCAATACGACATTGTTGTTGAATACGCGAAGAACGTCCACGTCGACCCCTTTTTCGCCTCTGTGTGACAGGTTAGCGCTGGATGTCGATCACCTCGTCCCCTGCCTTGACGTCGATGCCGGTCTTCGGCGTGACGGAGGTGAGGGCGGCGGTGTTGAGCACCGTCATCAGCGTGGTGGTGCTGTATCCAGCGTCCTTCACTTTAGCAAAGTCGACGGAAACCAGCGGATCGCCGGCATTCACGCGCTCATCGGCCTTGACCTTGACGGCAAAGCCCTCGCCGTTCATCTTCACGGTGTCGATGCCGACGTGCACGAGCACTTCCACACCGTCATCGGTTTTGATGCCGAAGGCGTGGCCGGTTTCGGCGACGGTCTGCAGCACGCCGGAGACCGGGGCCACGACCTCGCTGTCGGTCGGCTGGATGCCGACGCCTTCGCCGAGCGCGCGGGAGGCGAACACCGGATCGCCGGTTTCGTCCAGGGCGATCACGTGGCCGGCGACCGGAGCGTTCACCACGGTGGTCGCGGCGGCGGCAGCGGCCGGAGCTTCGGTCTTGGTGGCGGTAGCAGTCGCGGTGGCGGTGGTGGCAGCCGGAGCGGCTTCCTTGGCTTCGACCGCCGGAGCGGCGGCCTTCTGATCGGCGGCGGCGCGGGCCAGCACTTCAGCCTTCTGTTCCGGGGTGCGGTAGTCGAAGGTGATGATCAGGAAGAAGGAGGTCAGGAAGGAGACCGCGATGGACACCGCGTACACCCACATCTGGTCGAAGACCGGAATGGTCAGCAGCGAGGTGAAGGCGAAGGCGGTGGTGGTCACACCATGCACGGTCTGGCCGGCGGCGGTGACGGACGGGAAGAGCCAGCCGAGGACGGCAATGACGACGCCACCAAGGCCGCAGCCCACGAGCATGCGCTTGTAGACCAGCTTGTAACGCAGGTGGATGCCGTACAGGGACGGTTCGGAAACACCACCAAGCAGGCCGGCTGCGAGCGCGCCGAGAGCGGTCTGGCGCATGTCCTTGTCCTTGTCACGCACGGCGATGAAGAGCACGCCGGCGGTGGCGCCGAAGCAGGCGAAGTTCCACACGCCCATCGGGCCCTGGATGAAGTCGTAGCCGAGCGTCTGGATGTTCATGAGCATCAGGGCGTTGAGCGGCCAGTGCAGGCCGAGCGGCACGAGGAACGGGTACAGCAGCGGGATGATGATGGCGAAGATGAACGGTGCATGGGTGTTCATCCAAGCCAGGCCGACGCCGAGGCCGTTGCCGACCCACACGCCGATCGGGCCGATGATGAAGGCGGTCAGCGCGCCGACGATGATCATGCAGAAGAACGGCACGAACACCAGCTGGACGCTTTCGGGAATGATCTTCTTCAATCCGTGGTAGACGAGGGCGAGCACGGCGGCCATGAGCAGCGGCACGAACACGTTGCCGCTGTAGTCGCTCAACGCCATCGGAATGCCGAAGATGTTGGCGGTGCAGGACTTGGTGCCCAGAGCCGCGTTCTCCACGCACGTGGTGGTCTTGGCGTCCATCAGGCTGGTGAACTGCGGGGTCATGAGGATGGCCATGATGGCGCCGCCCAGCCACGGATCGACCTTGAGCTTCTTGGCGGCGTTGTAGGCGACCATGATCGGCAGGAAGTAGAACACGCCCTTCCAGATGGCCTTGACGAACACCCAGCCGGCGGAGGCCTCGTCATTCGGAATGACGTTCAGTGAGATGAGCAGGTTGACCAGGGCGATGATGATGGAGGCGCCGAGCAGCACGCCCAGGATCGGGCGGAAGGAGTCGGCGAGATACTCGAAGAAGGAGTCCAGCCATGCCACCTTGCCGCGTGCCTTGGAACGGGCCTCGGCCTTGACGTCGGCGTTGCTCTTCTGGCCTTCGCCGGATGCGGAGGCGGCACCGGCGTTCGCCATTTCGGGCAGATGCATGATGTTTTCGTATACGGTGGCCACGCCGCCGCCGATGACGACCTGGAAACGGTCACCGCTTTGCGGGACCGCGCCAAGCACGCCCTTCATATGTTCGAGGGCGTTCTGGTCCACCTTGGACGCGTCCGCCAGCTCGAAGCGCAGTCGGGTGGCGCAATGCGTCAGACTGCGAACGTTTTCAGGTCCGCCGATCGCAGTGATGATCTGCGATGCGAGAGAGTCAGCCATCCTGATTCCTTTCTATTTCCTTCCGATGGGATTCGATGACGCAGCGCAGCTTTTTTGCAACAAAAAAGACCCGGAACATGGCAAACCAATGCCACATTCCAGGTCTTGCGTCTAAAAATGTTGACTTGCAACCCTGCATGAGTCGAATTCGTTAGAAACAATACACTATCGGCGTGCGATGCGCAAATCGTCGGGCATCGGGACATTGAAACCCCAATTCCATACTGGAAACACGCCGAGACGTCAAAAAGAAAACGTATTCATCGCACATTGTGGGATGGCTTTCCGCGTTCCGCGCAAACTCGTGGCACAATGAAGGTATGGTTGCAAACAATGCGGGAATGCCCGCTACCCCAGCAGATCTGATCAATGTCGACGAGGTCATCGGCAAGTACTATGACGTCGTCCCCGACCCCAACGTTCCGGAACAGCGTGTCTCCTTCGGCACCTCCGGCCACCGCGGATCGTCTCTGAAGACCTCGTTCAACGAGGCCCATATCGTCGCCATCACCCAGGCCATCGCCGAATACCGCAAGAAGGCCGGCGTCACCGGCCCGCTGTACATCGGCCGCGACACCCACGCCCTGTCCGAGCCGGCTTGGAAGACCGCCATCGAAGTGCTCGTCGCCAACGGCGTGACCGTGCGCATCGACTCCCGTGACGACTTCACCCCGACCCCGGTCGTGTCCCAGGCCATCCTGACCCACAACCGCGCCGCCGACGGCACCCAGCGTTTCACCGGCGAAGGCCTGGCCGACGGCATCGTCGTGACCCCGTCCCACAACCCGCCGACCGATGGCGGCTTCAAGTACGATCCGGTCACCGGCGGCCCGGCTCCGGCCGACGTCACCAACGCCATCGCCGACCGCGCCAACGAGCTGCTCGGCGATTTCAGGAACGTCAAGCGCGTGCCGTTCGAGCAGGCCGTCAAGTCCGATCTGGTTGAGCGTTTCGACTTCCGTGAGCACTATGTGGCCGATCTGGAGAACGTCATCGACTTCGACGTGATCCGCTCCTCCGGCGTACGCCTGGGCATCGACCCGCTCGGCGGCGCTTCGGTCAACTACTGGCCGCTCATGAACGAGAAGTACAACCTGACCATCGACGTGGTGCGTCCGCAGGTCGACCCGACCTGGAGCTTCATGACCATCGACCATGATGGCAAGATCCGCATGGATCCGAGCTCCCCGTACGCGATGAAGGGTCTGGTCGATTCCCTCAACAACGGCGCTTGGGACAAGTACGATCTGGTCGGCGGCACCGACCCGGACGCCGACCGTCACGGCATCGTCTGCCCGAACTGGGGCGTGATGAACCCGAACCACTACATCGCCGTGTGCGTGGAGTACCTGTTCGGCGGCAACCGTCCGGATTGGCCGGAGAACGCCGGCATCGGCAAGACCCTCGTGTCTTCCTCCCTGATCGACCGCGTGGCCGCCTCCATCAACGCCAAGCTCGTCGAGGTTCCGGTCGGCTTCAAGTGGTTCGTGGACCCGCTGTTCAAGGGCGAGGTCGCGTTCGGCGGCGAGGAAAGCTCCGGCATGTCCTTCCTGCGTAAGGACGGCCGCGTGTGGACCACCGACAAGGACGGCCTGATTCCGGACCTGCTGGCCACTGAGATCACCGCGAAGACCGGCAAGAACCCGGCCCAGCTGCACCAGGAGCAGGTGGAGCGTTTCGGCGAAAGCTGGTACAAGCGCGTCGATACCCCGACCACCCTCGAGCAGAAGCAGAAGTTCGCCAAGCTCACCGGCGACGACGTCGAGGCCACCCAGCTGGCCGGCGAGGACATCACCGCCAAGCTCACCGAGGCTCCGGGCAACCACGCCAAGATCGGCGGTCTGAAGGTCACCACCAAGGACAACTGGTTCGCCGCCCGCCCCTCCGGCACCGAGAACATCTACAAGGTGTACGCCGAGTCCTTCGTCTCCCCCGAGGCTCTGGACAAGGTGCTCGACGAGGCCACCGTCGTGGTAGACAAGGCCCTGAGCGAGTGAAATCGCTGCGTTAGCCGCGTTCACAGCAACCAATAAGGCTCTGCATTGGATTCATGCAATCCACTGCAGAGCTTTTTTTAGCGCATATGCAGTTCGCGACCACTGAAACACGCAGGTCAACGGTTCTCCTCATGCACCGTGACCGCATTTTCTCAACATCACTGCAGGGCAGGACGGCCATATGGCCGCGAAACGTTCGCCTGCCTACATTATGACCGAGTTTCCCATCATCATTGTGGGGTCACAGCGGCCAGATGACCACCGAAGCGTTCGGTCGGCTTGCATCATGGTCGAGTTTTAACATCGTTGTGGGACGCCACGACGAATTTGCCCATTCCAGAGTTGCCATCCCACAAAAGCGTGGGACAACAGCTAAGTCAATCGTTTTACATTTTCCCCATCCCACACACTCAAACTGGAAACCCCGGAAAGACGCCATTCCTGCCACACCCGTCACAGCCATTACCCGAGGGGCCGTGGGACGCCACGCAAAAATCGGCAAAACACGCGTAGCGTCCCACACCCATTGGCGCAAATCCACGCTCAATGCACCGACAACACCCCCAATCGACCACTATGACACATTTCCCTCCACAATCGAACACTAGTCATTCACGAAATCCATCACTACGAGGCATCGCAATCGAACGGCATGCAATATCAAGCACACACCACAACAACAGGTCGTACAAATATTGCCTTTACATCAGTCCGTTTCGAACATCATGGTCACAGCAGGCTCTGCGCCAACTCTTCAAGAGACATGGCAACTACATGAAACTCGAATACGGCACCGCGCGAAGCAAGCGCCCTCGCCACGTTGAAAGCGAATTCAGCACGAGCGTCCTCGTTAGCGATACTTGCCGCCGT
>ENA-OQJG01000215-OQJG01000215.1-human-gut-metagenome-genome-assembly--contig:-NODE-215-length-10566-cov-2.626305_pt1 | contig 10566 bp, 9 predicted proteins | sample MGYA00242601_ERZ504767 | MGnify/ENA primary metagenome ERZ504767 (study PRJEB26092, sample SAMD00036362) | human gut metagenome | host: Homo sapiens | study: EMG produced TPA metagenomics assembly of... | reverse complement strand
CGGCGACCCAGGATTCCATCACCACGGAACTCAATGGGGGAGACCGCGTGATCGTATGGGGTGATTCCTCGGACCTGAAGCTCAAGAAAGCGGTGGTGGACAAGATCGTCAATGATCCGAACGTGATTGGAGACAAGCATAACGTGGACGTGTCCGCGCCGTTGAGACCGATCATCAAATAGCGTTATTGCGCAACGTCACTGCATGACGGAGCGGAAATACTTTGATCTAGCTCTTTTTGTCTTGACAGAAAAACGAAACGCGCTCTGGACCTTCTTTCCAAGGGAGGGCCAGAGCGCGTTTCCGCGTTTGGATGGATGGTATTAGCCGTATGCGTTGAACGGGCGTCAGTCCTTGACGATGGTCTTGCCTGCGGTCGCCCCTGGCGTCAAGTCCTGAATCTCCGTGATCTCCAGAACGGGAATGGTCATGGGCTTCTTCGTGCCGTTATGTTCGGCCACAGCGACCTGCTCATCGTAGATCGCATCATCGGAATGCAGAGTGACGTTGCCACGGAAACGATAACCTCGCTTCTGCTCAAGATTGGCCACTGCGATGACCAGTTCGCTGCCGTCGAGCAGATTACGGTACATTTGGCCGGCGGTACGCTCGTGATAGCCGATATGAGTGTCATCGATGACGAACGTGCTCATTTTCGGCCCCAAATCGACGTGTCCATCCTTGCCGATGGTGGCCACCCAAGCGAGATTGCTGCTGATGAAATCCTTCATTTCCTCTGTAAGCTTCGCCATGATATCGTCCCTTTCGATGGTTGGCTGGGCGGCGGCTTGCAATATTGAAAGGCGCCGGACGGTTATTTCGATAATACGGAGGCGTTGCTGCCGACATGCGTTGTTTCACCGAACGAGAAATGTGATTGCAAATACAAAAAGCCGTCATTGCTGACACATGATTCGTGCCCACATTTTGCCCATGTTTTTGAGAAATATCGCGATAAAGGGTGAATTGCAGCGAATTGCAAAAGTGGTGGAAACCGTTGGAAATAAAGGAAAAGCCGCCATTTCTGGCGGCTTTCAATCCGTGGAGATGCGGGGAATCGAACCCCGGTCCGATGACCGAACCCTCAGTCTTCTACGTGCGTAGTCTGCTGGCCGTGCGGCGGTTTTTCTGCCCCCATCGATGTCGCAGACAACTGATGGCGAGCATATCTACAGTAAAAGTCCCTTGCCGGCCCTGTGGCTCAGCCGGTAAGGCAAGTCTTCTAAACGACGCTCAACATCCCCCCAAAGACGAGGGGGAGTGAACGGAGCGGCTGCCCACTGGTTAATCCTGGCGCGAAGCTCAGGCAGCGAGAGCGAACTCAGTGCGGTTAGATTTAGCACTTATTCTTTTGTAGGGGGCATCCACGAGCGGACCCTACGTTCTCGGCACGCTTCCCTGCGACGAACAGGTCACCGTCGAAACCGATCATCCCCAAATATTGAATTATCAAACCTTCCGGCTTTATAGCCAGAAATTTCAAGATACCACGGTTTATCCGACAAACCAAATTATGCTATCGGCGATTCATCATACCGACGAAACTTCGCAAAACCGGTAAAAAATTCCGCATGCCGTTATTTGACGGCATGCGGAATCGGTGATGATGAAAGGAAAGATACGCTTACTTGGCTGCTGCGGCGAGGTAATCCGGAACGCCTTCGGTCGGGTAGGCCGGCCAGCCGCCTTCCTTGGTGCACACGTAGGCGGCGGTGTTCACGGCCGCGCGATGCGCTTCCTTGAGGGAGGCACCGGACAGGATCTTACCGGTGAAGGAGCCGGAGAAGGAATCGCCGGCTCCGACGGTGTCGGCCACCTCGACATGCGGGGTCAGCAGAGTGGAGGTCTCGCCGTCCTTGGCGATGATGGTGCTGAAGGTCGCGCCGCCGGTCAGGATGGTGTACTCCAGATCGAAGCGATCCATGAACCACTTGCAGGCCTCTTCGTCGTTGCCCTCCGGAATGGAGAACATCTCACGCATCATGATGAGCTCGTCGTCGTTGATCTTGAAGATGTTGGCGTATCCCAGCAGCTCCTCGATCAGCTCCTTGGAGTAGAAGTTGGCGCGCAGGTTGATGTCGAAGAACTTCAGCGCGCCTTCCTTGGCATGCTGGAGCAGTTTGATGATGGTGTCATGCGATTCCTGGGAACGCAGACCCAGCGTGCCGAAGCAGATGGCGTCGGCCTTGGACACGGCCTCGGCGAGTTCGTCGGTGTAGCCGATGTGGTCCCAAGCCACGTTCTGCACGATGGTGTATTCCGGAATGCCGTTGGTCAGTGCCACGGCGACGGTGCCGGTCGGGTATTCGTTGGTCTGCACCAGCGTGTTGATGCCGGCCTTGTGCGCATCGTTGAGCAGTTCGGCGCCCAGCTCGTCGTTACCGACGGCGCTGATGGCGTAGCTTTCTGCGCCGTTCTGGGACGCGTGGTAGGCGAAGTTGACGGGAGCGCCGCCGGCGCGCTTGCCGGTGGGGAGCATATCCCACAGGATTTCACCGAGGGCGATGACGATTGGCTTGGACATGGGTGGTTCCTTTCTTTGGTGGGCGGCGTGCTATGCGACGTCGAAGAACATCGATGGATGTTCCAAAAAATTGGTGATGGCCACGGCGGCGGCACCGGTGACGGTGGCGTCGGTGGGCAGGGCGGACAGGGTGATTCGGGTGTTGCGCCCGATTTCGGGGATCGTGCGTTCGCGCACGACTTGTGTGACTTCGTCGAGCAACGGCTGGCCGGCTTGCGCGATGATGTCTCCAAGAACGATGTGTGTCGGATTGAAAGCGTTGATGATGGTGACCGCGCCGTACCCAACGTATCGGGCAACATCGAGCATCAGAAGCGTCGCGGTCTCGTCTCCCGCGTTCGCCTTGGCGAACAGTGCTGCGCAAGCCTGCGCATGCGTCATCGTCTCGCATCCGGGAACGATGCTCGGGTTGGCGTTGAGTTGTTCGTGGATGGCGTTGGCGGAGCAGTAGCGTTCCAGGCATCCGACATTGCCGCAGTCGCATGGCTTGCCGTTCACGTCGATGGAGACGTGTCCGATTTCCGTGGCGGTGCCGTGCTCGCCGTAGTAGATGGTGCCGTTGTCGATGACTCCGAGGCCGATGCCTTCGCCAAGCAGATAGTAGGCGAGGGAACCTTCCGACAGTTCCGGATTGAACAGGAACTGCGCCAGCGCGCCGGCGCGGGCGTCCTGTTCGACGAACACGGGGACGCTGAATGCGTTGCTGAATTCGTCGATGAAGTTGATTTGCCTCCAGCCCTGCATGGAGGAGACCAAAGCGGTGCGTCCTTCGTCCTTTAAATAGGGCCCCGGAACCGCCATGCCGACGGCCACGATGCTGGGGTCGTCCTTGATGAGCTGGCGTACGGTATCTCGAATGCGCTCCACCGTTTCGGGGATGTGCTCTTCGCTGACGGTAGGCAAGTCGGACAGGAAGATACGGTTGCACTTGAGGTCGAAGACCGCGATTTGCACCAGACTGCGGGCGAACTTCACGCCGATGATGTGGTATTTGGCGCAATTGAGATTCAGACCGATGGAACGGCGGTTCTTGTCTCCGTCCATGTCGCCGGTTTCTTCGATGATGCCCTGCGCCAGCAGTTTCGCGGTGATTTTGGTGATTGCCGCCGGAGTGAGCTTGATGGCTTTGGCGATCTGCGCGCGTGAGCAGATGCCATTGTGGTACAGGTATTGCAGGATGCGGGAACGGTTGTTTTCCGAGATCGATGACTGTTGGGCGCTGTACCTACTCATGCTCACCTCCTTGCGACAGTGCATGGACCCTCGTTGAACTTCTTAATATATTAACGCCGTTAATTGATTAATGCAATTCGTGTTGTGCCGCGTGTCGCGCGCTTATCTGGGTCTCTCTGTGCGAAAGCAATGAGTGAAAAAGAAGGACGTAGACCTTGAATGCGACTTTGGCTGGGTCCGTCTCATAAAATGGCTGGTTTTTCTTATTTTCTTTCACTAGTCGTTAAAACGTTGGAATTTCGCCGTTTTAATGCATAGCAGAAAACGGCGAATATAAGGTAGGTGGGTAAAACGGCCTCCAATGAAACGTACGGTTAACATTGCGCGCCGATTCTTGTCACTATATCGCCTTGCACAGGGGCGATTCGGATAGAAAAGAGAGGATTCCATAGTGAATCGCAAGAAAGTTATCGCCGCTCTGGCTTCTGTCGCGGCTCTGGCTTCCCTGGCCGCCTGCGGCGGCGTGAAGGACGGTGGCGCCGCAACTGGCAACACCATCACCGTCGGCACGACCGATAAGATCACCAGCCTTGATCCGGCTGGCTCCTACGACAACGGTTCCTACGCCGTGCAGATTCAGGTGTTCCCGTTCCTGTACGCGCAGAACTACAACACTTCCGAGCTGTCTCCGGACATCGCCGCCGATGACGGCACCTGGAGCGCCGACGGCACCGAGTTCACCGTCAAGCTCAAGAAGGGCCTGAAGTTCGCGAACGGCCACGATCTGACCGCCTCCGACGTCAAGTTCTCCTTCGACCGTATCAAGAAGATCAACGACGAGAACGGTCCGTCCTCCCTGCTGGCCAACATCGAGTCCGTCGAGGCCAAGGATGACACCACCGTCGTGTTCCACTCCGCGGTCAAGGACGACGTGACCCTGAAGCAGGTGCTCTCCAGCCCGGCCGGCCCGATCGTCGACGAAGAGTCCTTCTCCGCCGACAAGCTGACCGATGCCAACACCATCGTCAAGGACAACGCCTTCGCAGGCCCGTACAAGCTCACCTCCTACAAGGTGAACGAGGCCCTGGCATATGCCAAGAACGTTTCCTACAAGGGTTTGACCCCAGCTAAGAACGACGTTGTGCAGGTCAAGTACTTCGCCGATTCCTCCAACCTGAAGATGGCCGTGCAGCAGGGCCAGGTCGACGTGGCCTACCGCTCCATGACCCCGACCGACGTCGAGGACCTGTCCAAGGACAACAAGGTCAAGGTCGTCAAGGGACCGGGCGGCGAAGAGCGCTTCCTTGCCTTCAACTTCAAGATCATGCCGTACGGCGAGAAGTCCAGTGAGCCGAACGCCGACAAGGCCAAGGCCGTGCGTCAGGCCGTCGCAAGCCTGATCGACCGCAACGAGCTGGCCACCAAGGTCTACAAGAGCACCTACACCCCGCTGTACTCCTTCATTCCGGATGGCCTGTCCGGCCACGACGACACCCTGAAGGAAGCCTATGGCGACGGTTCCGGCAAGCCGGATGCGGCCAAGGCCAAGAAGACCCTCGAAGCCGCCGGTGTGAAGACCCCGGTAGACCTGAAGCTCCAGTACAACCCGGACCACTACGGCCAGTCCTCCGCCGACGAGTATGCGGCCATCAAGGCCCAGCTCGAGGAAGGCGGCCTGTTCAAGGTCGACCTGCAGTCCACCGAATGGACCCAGTTCAACAAGGACCGTGTGGTCACCGAGGATTCCGATGGTTCCTACCCGGTCTACCAGCTCGGTTGGTTCCCTGACTACTCCGATCCGGACAACTACCTGTCCCCATTCTTCCGTGACGGCAACTTCGTGAACAACGGATACTCCAACAAGGAAGTCAACGATCTGATCGTCAAGCAGGCCGGAGAGACTGACGCCAAGGCCCGTGAGGACCTGTTGAAGGAAATCCAGAAGCTCGAAACCGATGACCTGTCCACCATCCCGCTGCTGCAGGGTGCCCAGGTTGCGGTCACCGGTTCTAATGTGAAGGGTGTCGTCCTTGACGCTTCCTTCCGCTTCCGCTACTCGTCCGTGACCAAGGCCTGACGGAAGGCTTTGACCGCCCCTGCCTGACCCGCCTAAGTCAGGCAGGGGCTCAATTTGTATCTGAAACACCAATAAGGGAAAAGTCGACCGACCCAACCTCTATTTTGCCACCCGCAGGGCCCTGCCCAGCGAGAAGCCCAAAGTTCTGCTCGACCTTGTGCTCAGGGAGCGGGACAATGCGGGCATCATCTATTGCAGCACCACCCGGCAGGTGGACGAGACCACCCGCCTGCTGCAGAGCCGGGGGATCCGGGCGGCAGCCTACCACGCCAAACTGGATGCGGATACCCGGCGGCAGAATCAGGACGATTTCCTCTATGACCGGGTGCAGATCATGGTGGCGACCAATGCCTTCGGCATGGGCATCGATAAGCCAAACGTCCGGTTCGTGATCCATTATAATATGCCCAAGGATCTGGAGAGCTATTATCAGGAGGCGGGCCGCGCGGGCCGTGACGGGGAGCCAGCCCGCTGCACCCTGCTCTATTCCGGCACCGATGTGCGCACCATCCGGTTCTTCATCGACAAGGAGATGGAGGCTGACAACGGCCTGCCTGCGGATGTCAAGGCCGAAGCGGCACGCAAGGCAGAGGAACGGCTCAAGTACATGACCTTCTACTCCACCACGCCGCGCTGCCTGCGGGGGTATCTGCTGAGCTACTTCGGCGAGGCCGCACCCCAGAAGTGCGAGAACTGTTCCAACTGTCTGCTGGCAGCACAGGCTGCCGAACAGGTGGAGGAGCAGGCGGCACAAGCCCGCCAGCGCGCCGCGGCCAGTGCAAAGCGGCTGGCCTCGGCCTCCCGCCGCCGTGCCGACGAAGATGCCCTCAGCGAAGCGGACGAGAAGCTGCTGGCTGCCCTCTATGCCCTGCGCAAGCGGCTGGCCGCAAAGCAGAAGCTCCCTGCCTATATGGTGTTCAATGATTCCACCCTCCGCCAGATGGCGCTGAAAAAGCCCCTGAGCGTGGAGGAATTGCTCAATATCCCGGGTGTGGGCGAGAAAAAGGCCGCCCGCTATGGGCAGGAGTTCCTGAGTGTCATTGAGGATATGGTTTCATCCCGTTAAATGACAAAGCGCCCGATTTTCCACTCGCTCTGCGTAGAGCGTGGAAAATCGGGCGTTGTTTACAACGCGAGACGTATGCTGGGTGCCGCAACCCGGGCCTGGCGCGCGTCAGCGCGACTGAGAGGATTACATCGTGTGTGTAGCAAACACCTGTTCGTCCTCCCACCAGACGGGGGACTTTGCGGCAAGGCTCTTGGGCACATCCAGAAGCCGCTGGTTGGAGCTGCCCCGGAAGCGCAGGGAGATATCGTGCTGGGCTTCCACAAAGCGGCCATCCACCAGAACATCCAGCAGGCTCAGCAGCTCATCGGTGACCTCACAGCGGGCCGGGCAGGGAACACTGCCGGTCAGCTGCTCCCAGGTGTAACCGGAATAGCACCAGACGCTCTTATCCGGGTACAGCGCCCTGAAGTTGCGGACGAAGGGCAGCAGCTCCCGCTGATTCTCCGGCTCAAAAGGCTCACCACCCAGCAGGGAGATGCCTGCAATATAGTCAGGCTGGCAGGATGCAAAGATCTCATTGCGCACGGCTTTGCCGAAGGGCTGGCCGTACCCGAAATCCCATGCCACCTCGTTGAAGCAGCCCGGGCAGTGATGCCTGCAGCCCGAAACAAAGATGCTGGTGCGCACCCCCGGCCCGTTGGCAATGTCGTAATACTTGATTGTTGCGTAATTCATAGATAAAACTCCATATAAAAAGCTCCCCCTCTCGGGGGAGCTGTCAATGCGAAGCGTTGACTGAGAGGGTTACAGATGCAGCACCCGATCCTTGATCTCCTGTGTCCGGCCCTGGTTCCAGAACTGGGTGCCGATATAACCGCAGGTGCGGCGGGCAACGTTCAGCTTGTTCTGGTCGCGGTTGCCGCACTTGGGGCACTCCCACACCAGCTTGCCGTCATCCTCCACGATCTTGATCTCGCCGTCATAGCCGCACACCTGACAGTAATCGGATTTGGTGTTCAACTCCGCATACATGATGTTGTCATAGATGAACTGCAGCACACTTATGACGGCTTCCAGATTGTCCTGCATGTTGGGCACTTCCACATAGCTGATGGCACCGCCCGGGGACAGCTTCTGGAACTCGCTCTCAAACTTGAGCTTGGTGAAGGCATCAATGGGCTCCGAAACATGGACGTGGTAGCTGTTGGTGATATAGTTCTTATCGGTGATGCCGGGCACGATGCCGAACCGCTTCTGCAGGCACTTGGCAAACTTGTAGGTGGTGGATTCCAGCGGGGTGCCGTAGAGAGAGTAATCCATGTTCTCGGCCTTCTTCCACTCGGTGCACTTGTCGTTCATGTGCTGCATCACGCTCAGGGCAAAGGGCTTGGCACCGGCATCGGTGTGGCTCTTGCCGGTCATATACTTCACGCACTCATACAGACCAGCGTAGCCCAGGCTGATGGTGGAATAGCCGCCAAAGAGCAGCTTGTCGATCTTCTCGCCCTTCTTCAGGCGGGCCAGTGCGCCGTACTGCCACAGAATGGGGGCGGCATCGCTGGGGGTGCCCATCAGGCGCTGATGCGGCCTCGCAGTGCCTTGTGGCAGAGAGCCAGACGTTCGTCAAAGATCTTCCAGAACTTCTCGAAGTTGCCGCCGGAAGAAAGGGCTACATCCACCAGATTAATGGTGACAACACCCTGATTGAAGCGGCCGTAGTATTTGGGCTTGCCGGTCTCGGGGTCCACATAGGGAGTCAGGAAGCTGCGGCAGCCCATGCAGGTGTAGCAGTGGCCCTCGCCGTTTTTGTCCACCTTGAGCTCCAGCATCTTCTTTTCGGAGATATAGTCGGGCACCATGCGCTTGGCGGTGCACTTGGCGGCCAGCTCGGTCAGGTAGTAATAAGGAGTGCCGGGGCGGATGTTGTCCTCTTCCAGCACATAGATCAGCTTGGGGAAGGCGGGGGTGATCCAGACACCGGCCTCGTTCTTCACACCCTGATAACGCTGACGGATGGTCTCCTCGATGATGATGGCGAGGTCGGCTTTCTCCTGCGCATTGCGGGCTTCGCCCAGATACATGAACACGGTGATGAAGGGGGCCTGACCGTTGGTGGTCATGAGGGTGACGACCTGATACTGGATGGTCTGGACGCCGCGGTTGATCTCGTTGCGCAGGCGGCGCTCCACGATCTCCTTCTTGCGCTCCGGGGTAACGTCCAGCCCATCCATCTCCGCCTCGACCTCAGCGGCGATCTTCTTGCGGGAGACATCCACAAAAGGGAGCCAGATGGGTCAGGCTGATGCTCTGGCCGCCATACTGGTTGGATGCCACCTGCGCAATGATCTGGGTGGCAATGTTGCAGGCGGTAGAAAAGCTGTGGGGCTTTTCAATATAGGTGCCGGAGATCACGGTGCCGTTCTGCAGCATATCCTCCAGGTTGACCAGATCGCAGTTGTGCATGTGCTGCGCAAAGTAGTCGGAATCGTGGAAGTGGATCAGGCCCTCATTGTGTGCCTTGACGATCTCCGGGTCCAGCAGAAGGCGGGCGTCAGGTCTTTGGAAATCTCACCAGCCATATAGTCACGCTGGACGCTGTTCACGGTGGGGTTCTTGTTGGCGTTCTCCTGCTTGACTTCCTCGTTCTGGCACTCGATCAGGCTGAGGATGCGCTCGTCGGTGGTGTTGGTCTGGCGCTTCAGGCTCTGCACATAACGGTAGGTGATATAATGGCGGGCTACATCGTGGGCCTGAATGTCCATCAGCTTGTTTTCCACCATGTCCTGGATCTCCTCCACGCTCACGGCACGGTTCAGCGCCTGGCACTGCTCCGTGACATCGTTGGCGATGGACAGGATCTGCTCCTGGGTCAGGCTGCTCTTGCGGCTGACCGAATCGCTGGCCTTGGTGACCGCAGTAATGATCTTGGTGATATCAAATGGAACTTCCGAACCGTTGCGCTTGATGATCTTCATAGTGTTCCTCCGTCGTTCTATCTGTGTACAGTTCAAGCGGGTGCCTCTTGCGAAAGAGGCACCCGCAAAGCAGTCTTGGGATGCGTTCAATTGATGTGATTCTATGATATCACTATTTAGTGATATGTCAATGGAGAAACCACTACATTTTGTGTTTTGGCGGTTTCGCCAAAATTGAGCCGAGAATCTTGGAGCAAAATTTGGGGCCAAAGCTCTTGACAAACTGTGCAAGGAAAGTGTTTGCATTCCGGGGCGTAATATCCACGGCGGTGTATACTTCTCTGGAAGTTTGGATAGAACAATACCTTATTATATAGAGAAAAATGACCGCTGAGGTCCCTGCGGCCTCCGCGTCAAGGAACGTGTAAATTGCAGTTGAAAAACTAGTCAAAAAGTCAAAGACGCAAAAAGAAACGAAAAAAGTGAAAAAAGGGGTTGCCAAACGTGTCGGGATATGGTATTATACTTGAGCGCCAAGCGCTGAGACAAAAGAATGACTTCTGAAGGCTCAGCAGGAAGCCCTTGAAAAGAACCAATAGACGCTGAAAAGTTCCGGCTGATACCGAGAAACTTAAAGTGCTCCAAGTTCAGAAAAGTTCAGAAGCTTCTGAAAAAAGTGCTTGACAAAAAATCACTTCTGTGGTAAAATAATCAAGTCGTCAGCCGCAAAGGCTGAGGCGCACAGGACCTTGAAAATTGAACAATATCGAAAAACTTGTAACGGAACCTATTTTCGTGTTGGAAAAACACGTTAAACAATTCCAAACAAAGTAATTCACACAGGACGCAAGCGATTGCGTGCTGAGCG
>ENA-OQJG01000213-OQJG01000213.1-human-gut-metagenome-genome-assembly--contig:-NODE-213-length-10613-cov-2.884990_pt1 | contig 10613 bp, 3 predicted proteins | sample MGYA00242601_ERZ504767 | MGnify/ENA primary metagenome ERZ504767 (study PRJEB26092, sample SAMD00036362) | human gut metagenome | host: Homo sapiens | study: EMG produced TPA metagenomics assembly of... | reverse complement strand
GGCGGCAATTACAAGACGTTCCTCGAGCATGGCCGTCTCACCGCCGACCAGATGCTCACCGTCGGCATCGATCTGGCGAGCGCGCTGTTCACCGCGCATCGCAAAGGCATCATCCATCGAGACATCAAGCCCAGCAATATTCTCATCAACGCGCACAATATGCCCATGCTCGCCGATTTCGGCATCGCCGGGACCGTCTATGGGCGTCCGGGTGTCGGCTTCACCATCGCGTGGGCCGCGCCGGAGGTGCTTGCCCAAGGCGGTGGCGGTAATGAATCGTCCGATATCTATTCGCTTGGCGCCACGCTGTTCGCCATGCTGATCGGCCAATCGCCGTACGAGTATTTCTACGCCGATGTGCTGGGCGATTCCCAACGGCAGGTGCGGGCCGAACGGCTCAAGTCCGTCATTCTCAACAATCCGCTGCCCAAGCTCAACCGTCCCGACGTGCCGGCCGAAGTGGAACGGGTGTTGCGTAAGGCCTTGAGCCGTACGCCCGAGGATCGTTACTATTCCGCGTTGGAGCTCGCGCGCGACATGCAGCGCGTGCAACAGGCCTTGTATGGCCGTGCCGTGCAGACCACCGTCGAGGGTGTGCCGGATTATCCGCAGAACATGTACGCGCAGACTTCCGCATTCGACCAGTCCGCCCCGGTTGCGAAACAGCATGCCCGGTGGGTGAAGCCGTTGGCCGTCACGGTTGCTGCGGCGGCCGCCGTGGTCGTGATGGCGTTGGCGTTCGTCACCGTCGTCATGCCGAATATGGATGCGGCTTCCGACAACAGCAAGGTGCAGGTGCAGAACCATGGCGCCCAGAACCATGCCGAGGACGATCCCGATTCGGCGATCACGTCGGGCAGTGTGCCGAGCGTGCAGGATCTTACGGGCGAATACACCGCCGACGGCAAAGTGCGGTTCACGTGGGTCAATCCTTCTCCGAAGGATGGCGATTCGTACGCGTGGTCGCTGGTCGGCGATTCGGGAACCGACCCGAACGCGCAGGGCACCACCACGGAGTCGACGCGTATCGAAATCGATCCGGCCGACGGCGCGCAGACGTGCGTGCAGGTGAGTCTGGTTCGCGCGGACCGGCAGATGTCCGAGAATCCCATGATTGCGTGCGCGGCCAAGCCGTGAGTTTGCGGCCGGATGCGGGTGACATGAACCGATACGAACCAATACAGCCCGGCATGCATGCGGGCAAACAGGTGGGCGCATGCGGTTGGATGCGCGGTCAAGCAAAGTTTGGGCACAATCAGGGAAGAGCCAGTCGATGAGCAAGCATAGGAACGCCGAGAACCAGTCGGCGCAATCGTACGAACGGCAGTTGCGATTCGGGTCATGCTGCGCAAGCTGCTGCCTTCGGCAGTCGCCGGTGATCACGCCGATCGTCATGCTGCTGCTGTTGCTGGGCATCGTCGCCGGAGCCGTCATCGTCAGTTCGGTGACGCAACGTCACGTGCAGCTCGACGATGGCACCGTGTGGGTCACTTCGCTCAAGGACCGCAAGGCCGCCCGTTTCAACGTGCGCAACCGGGACGCCGACGCGGGCGTCGCCTCCACTGCGGCCCGGTTCGACGTGGCCCAGCATGATGGCTCCACCGTGATCTCCGAAGGTACGAAGGCCAGCAGCATCGAGGCCTCCACCGTCAGCGAAAACGGCAACACCACCATCAAATCGGATATGCGGACCGTCGTCGGAGGCAACACCGCGGCGTTCATCAACGTCAAGACGGGCAATGTGTGGGTCGGGTCCGCCGATGATGTGAAATCCATGAATCCGACCACCGATTCGCCGAAGATGAAGCTGGGGTCGGGTGGCCGTATCGCGGTGACGCATGACGGTGTCGTCTACGGCTACCGCACGTCCGACGGCGCGGTGCTCAGTGTCGACGGGCCTCAGGGAACGCCCGGCAAGGATGCGACGATCAAGGGCGCCACGAATGTCGAATCGTTCACCGTGGTCGGCAAGACGCCGGTCGTAGCCGGTGCCGGCAAGGTGTTCTGGCCGAAGGGCAGCGCGGATATCGGCCTGCAGGGTCAGGCGACGTTGCAGGCGCCATCCACGGATGGCAGGCAGACTGGCTGGGTGGCGGTTTCCACGCCGCGGGGCATCGCCATGGTCGATTTGGGCAGCAAAAAGGTCACGCAGCTGCCGAATGCCGGCAAGGGCGATGCCGCGCAGCCGGTGTCCACCAATGGCTGCGTGTTCGCCGCGTGGGCGCAGAAGGCCAACAATTACATCAGGGTGTGCGCGGCGAACGACAAGGACGCACAGTTTTCCTCGTTGGAAGATGTCAATCCCACCTCGCAGCTCGTGTTCCGCACCAACCATCGTCTGGTGGTGCTCAACGACGTGGTCAACGGCAATGTGTGGAATCCGCAGGAGTCCACCAAGGTCATCAAAATCCAGTGGAACAAGGTGGAGACCAAGCAGTCGAAGCAACAGCAGCAGAACAACGACAGCGCCAACAACCAGCACAATTTCAGCAAGAACTGTTCGGCGCAGTCGGGGCAGATCAAGGCCGTGGACGATTCGTTCGGCGCGCGCGTGGGATCGCAGCAGATTCTCGACGTGTTGCGCAACGACGAGCAGACCGACTGTTCTGTGCTGCGCATCACGTCGGTGAGTGCTCCGGATGGCGCGAACATCACCGTCTCCCCCGTGTATGACGGCCGGTATCTGCAGCTCGACGCCTCCGGTGCCGCCGCGGGCAACGTGTCCTTCAGCTATGAGATTTCCGACGGGCGCGGGCAGACGTCCAGCGCCACCGTGTCGCTCACGCTGGCCGGCGGCGACGACCATGCGCCGCTGCAGAGCGACACTCCGCCGGAAATCGACGTGGAGCAGGGTGCTTCGTACACCGCGAACGCGTTGGGCAGCTTCTCCGACCCCGACGGCGATCCGCTGACCTTGGTGTCGGCATCGCCGCAGAACACCGATCAGGTGACGGTGTCCACGCGAGCCGACGGACAATTGGTCTTCAACGCCGGTTCGATGTCGTCCGGCAGGGCGGGCATCGAGGTCACGGTGTCCGACGGCCAGCAGACCGGCATCGGCATGATCTACTTCTCCGTGAAGCCGGCGAACACGCTGGGCGCGGTCATCGACCCCGTGGTCAAACAGACCACGCCCGACACCCGCACCACCATCGCGCTCAAACCGTACGTGCACGGCACGTCCGTCGAACCGGCCGAATTGACCGCGGTGGAGACGCCGTCCGGCGCGGCCACCACCATGAACGCCACCGACATGTCGATCACGTTCACCGCCTCCAATCCCGGCACCTACTATGTGCCGTACACCATCACGCAGGGTTCCATTCCGTCGACCGGTCTGGCTCGTGTGGAGGTGCAGGCGGTGGCCGGAGACGCCGCCAAGCCGATCGCGGCGAACGACGTGGCGCTGCTAGGTGCGGACAATACCGCGATCGTGGAGCCGCTTGCCAACGACGTCGACCCGATGGGCGGCGTGCTGTCGGTGACCAGCGTCACCGCGGACGCGCAAAGCGGCATCAAAACCGGTGTGGTGAGCAACAAGCGCGTCTATATCACCGCGCGTCAGGTGCCTACCGAGCCGGTGCGGATCTCCTACACCGTGGCCAACGCGGCCGGATCGTCGACCGGCGTCATCGTCCTGCAGCCGCCGGCGCTGACCACGTCGAATTCCGTGCCGAAGGCCGAGAACATCACCACACAGGTGCGCACCGAAGGCATCGTGTCCGTGGACGTGCTCGACCATGTCACGTATTCCGACGGCACCACGGTGAGCCTGCAGAACGACTTGCAGTATGACAAGAACACGTTCAAGGGTCTGGTGTTCGTGTCCGGCGACACCGTGCGCTATCAGGCCACCAGACAAACCGGCTCCTTCCCCGTCACCTACACGGTGAAGGACAATCTCGGCAACGCGGCCTCGGCCACCATCACCATCAACGTGCATCAGAAGGACGCGTCCAACAAGGCGGCTCCGACACCGTCCGACGTCGAGGCGCAGGTGGCGGCCGGTCAGAAGGTGCAGATTCCGATCACGCTCACCGGCATCGACGCTGACGGCGATGACGTGCAGCTGCTCGGCTTGGGCAACAAAGCGCCGGAACTGGGCCGTATCAGCGAGGTGGGCGCCACGTATCTGGTGTATGAGGCGTATGCCGATTCGTCCGGAACGGACACCTTCTCCTACGCCGTGGAGGATTGGACCGGTCAGAGGGCCACCGCGCAGGTGCGTGTGGGCGTGTTCAAATCCGGAGCCGATTCGGGTGTGTACGCGCGCGACGACGAGATCACGCTGCGTCCGAACACCGCGGCCACCGTGCCGGTGGCGCAGAACGACATTTCCGGGGACAATACTGATCTGACCGTGTCCAAGGACGTGGAATCGCAAGGCATCGGCGGCATTCAGGTCGTCGACAACATGCTGTCGTTCACCACGCCGAAGCAGGCGGGCACGTATTACGTGGTCTACACCATCAAGGACAAGGCTGGCCTGTCCGATTCGGCGACGTTGACGGTGAATGTCGACGAGAACGCCGCCATCGACCCGCCGACCGCGTACGATTACCGTGTTCCGGCCGCCGCCACGATCGACAAGAAATCCGTGGACGTGGACGTTTCGCAGTGGATCGCCAATCCGTCCGGCACCGCCGACGAGCTTCAGGTGGGCGTGGATCCTTCCGCGACCGACCATGCGCATGTCAAGGGCGGCAAGGATTCCACCATCATCACCGTTGATCTGACCGATGAGGCGCGCGCGGTGCCGTACACCGTCACGAACACGACGTACGGCATCACGTCCACCGCGTTCATCCAAGTGCCCGCATATGGCGTGTTTCCGCCGGTTCTGCGTCCGAAGGCGCCGGCGTTGAAGGTCAATGCGCGTGAGACCATCACCATCAACATCGCCGACTACGTGCGTGTGGGCGCGGGCAAGACCGCGTATGTGGACGGCGCCGATTCGGTGAGCGCCACGAAGGCCGCGGACGGCGACCTGTACGTCAACGACCAGACGTTGAGGTTCACCGCGCCGAAGGATTACGCGGGTCCCGCGTCCATCACCTTCACCGCGGTGGACGGCAAGCGAGACAAGAACGACAAGGTGAAGATCGTCAATTCGGCGGTGCTCACGCTTCCGATCACGGTGATCGGACGTGAGGTTCCGCCGCCGACGTTCTCATCCTCCACCGTCGATGTGGTGGCCGGCGAGAAGGCCACTACCATCGATCTGACGGCGCTGACCCATTCGGCGTCGGGCCTGTACGAGGATGAGAAGCAGTACTCGTATTCCGGCGGCGTGAATTCCGGCAGTGTGGATGCCAGAGTGTCTCCCTCCGGCACGTTGACCGTGTCCGCGGACAAGACGGCCACGCCGGGCACCACAGTGAGCGTGCCCGTCTCGATCAAATATGCGAAGGGTACGGTGAGCGCCGGTATGACCGTGCGCGTCACCGCGTCCAACAGGCCACTCGCCCGTGTCACCGAGAAGACCGTGAAAATCAAGGCCGGTTCCAGCGAGCAGGTGAATCTGCTGTCCGACGCGTACAATCCGTTCCCCGACACTCCGCTGATGGTGACCGGATGCACGTCCGACGGCGCGTCGAAGCTGACGGTGGATTGCCCGTCCAACGGCGTGGTGTCCATCAGGGCGGCTTCCGACATCGGCGCGAGCACCAACAAGGTGGTCGTCACCGTGCGCGACGCCACCAAAACAAAGGAACGTGAGGTGACCGGCACCATCAGCGTTTCGGTGATGGACAAGCCTGATGCGCCGCTGCTTTCCGCGGTGTCCGGCGACCCGCAGGATGGCGCCGTGAATCTGAGCTGGACGGCCGGTTCGGCCAACGGCAGCCCGATCACCGAATACAAGGTGATGTGGGGCGGAGACGCGTCCGGCGAGCGCTCGTGCGGGCAGAAGACCTCCTGTCTCATCGACGGGTTGAAGAACGGCAAGACCTACTCGTTCAAGGTGCAGGCCAGGAACGATGTCGGCTGGTCCAAGGATTCCAACGCCGTCGAGGGCACGCCGGACAAGCTGCCTGATGCGCCGACGGATGTGACGGCCAGTGTGAAGGGCAACACGGTGAGCGTCACGTGGAAGGCTCCGGACGGCAATTTCTCGTCGGTGGACAATTACGAGGTGACTTTGTCCGGCAGGAACGCGCCGTCCAAGCAGACGACAAATTCCACCGGAATCGATTTTGTTTCGATAACAACGCGATTTCCGACGGCGACTCGTACACGGCGACGGTACGCGCCCACAACAAGGTGAATTGGAGCCAACCGTCCAAGGCGTCCGACGCTGTCAAGCCGTGGGGCAAGCCCGATGCGCCGAAGATCTCCGTGACGAACGACGACACCACGGGAACCGTCACCGTCGAATCCGTGGGCAACACCCGCAACGCGGGATGCAAGGCCGTCGAGATTTCCGGAGATGTCAGCGCAAGCATCGACGGATGTTCCGGATCCTACGATTTCAAGATTCCGGACCATGATCTCAACACCAGGGAATACACCATCAAGGCGGCGGTGGTCGGCAAGGAGAAAACGACCAGTGACGATTCGACCGTACGTTTCACACCGAAATACGCGGTGAAGGCGCCCGAATCGGTCAGCGTCAAGGGGCATGACGACGTGTGCGTAGTCAGTTGGAAGGAGAACGGCCACGCCGACGGGTTCACGGTGAGCGCGGACGGACTCGGCTCCTACCATGCCGGCGCTTCCGAACGATCGCACGATTTCCCGCTCAAGGAATGGCAGTTCTGTTCCTCGGGTTCCGTCACGCAGCATTTCAATGGCGCGGCAAGCACCTCCAAGTCCGGCAGGGCCGATCCGGCATACGTCCGCAAGGTGAAGGCCGCCGTCAAGGCGCCGATGCTGACGTGGGACGCCAATGATCCGAACATCATCAAGGTCAGCGGCGGATCGGTGAACATGTACGGCCAGCCCGGCAGAACCGTGATCACCTTCACCGCGGACGGCAAATCCTATGACGTCGCCTGGGTATTGGGCTCCGACAAACTGAACGTCAAGGATGTGCTGCCGACCGGAGTCGATTACGCGTGGAAGGCGAAGGTGGTGGGCACCGACACCGCGCTCAACAACGAGGACAATGGCGGCACACTGCTGGACCATGACAGGTACAAGGCTCCCACGCCGAAACCCGAACCGTCGGAACCTTCAGAACCATCAAAACCGTCGGAGCCATCGGATTCTGACGCGTCCACGGAAGGCGAAGCGGCCACGCGGAATGACCGGCCTGTGGCATCCTCCGTCGCCCTGTCCACCGTCGACGGCGCATCCAAGCCTTGGATCCGCGGCCTGGCCTACTACGCCAGATGGTGAAACGGACGATCACAGCAATCGCAAACACAACGAACCATCCACACGAGCAACACAACAAGCAAGGAGCAACCCATGAGCAACGATTTCGATGATGCCACCCAGCTGGGTTCCATCGGCCATAATCCAAGCGTTCCCAGCCAACCCGGCCAGCAGCAGCCGGCGTTCCACACGCCGAATCTGCCGGAGCAGCCGCAAGCCGATGAGGATCCGGAGGGCACGCTGCTGAGCGCGCACGGCACCGCCCAACCGGCGTTGCCGCAACAGTCCGCCCCGGCAACGCCGAACCAGCCGCGGTTCCGTCAGCCGATGCCGCAGAACCTTCGCCAACCGGCCGCCAATCCGGCAGTCGCAATGCCCGCGCAGCAGCCCGTCCAGCCAACCCAACCCGTCCAGCCCAGCCAGCCTGTACAGCCCAGCCAGCCTGTACAGCCCGTCAAACAATCCCAGCCGGTCGTCGACACGTCCATGATGACCGCACCCAGCAAAGACATCACCGAATTCCATGAGAAGTTCGCCAAGCTCGTAGACAACGTCTCCCAGGTCGTGGTCGGCAAGGAAGCACCCATCCGCCAATGCGCCACAGCCATGGTGGTCGGCGGGCACATCCTGCTCGAAGACAACCCGGGCACCGGCAAAACCCAGCTGGCGCGAGGCCTTGCCAACTCCATCGACATGTCGTTCAAACGTATCCAGTTCACCCCGGACCTGCTGCCGTCCGACGTGGTCGGCGTCACCTACTACGACCAGAAGCGCGGCGAATTCGAATACCGCGAAGGCCCGATCTTCGCGTCCATCGTGCTCGCCGACGAAATCAACCGCGCCTCACCGAAAACACAGTCCGCACTACTCGAAGTCATGGAAGAGCAGAAGGTCACCGTCGACGGCGTCACCCACCCGGTGCCGCAGCCGTTCATGGTCATCGCCACCCAGAACCCGATCGAACAGCTCGGCACCTACAAGCTGCCGGAAGCGCAGATGGACCGTTTCCTCATCAAAACCACCATCGGCTATCCAAGCCACGACGTGAGCGTCAACATCCTGAAACAGGTCAACGTCACCGACCGCGCCGCCACCGTGCATCCGGTGCTCACCGGCGAAGACGTGCTGCGCATGCGCAACATCAGCGAAACCGTGCATCTCGACGACGCGATCCTCGAATACATCGTGCGACTGGTGGAAGCCACCCGCCACAACGAACGCATCCAAGTCGGCTCCTCCATGCGAGGCGCGCTCGCCTTGACCCGCTGCGCGCGCGTATGGGCCGCCTCCGACAACCGCGGCTACGTAGTGCCCGACGACGTCAAAAACCTCGCCGTACCCGTGCTCGCGCACCGCATCACCCTCACCGCCGAAGCCACCTTCGCCGGAAACACCCCCGAACAGATGATCGGCCAGATCCTCGAAGACGTGCCGGCCCCAACCCTGGGCGCCAACGCCTGAAACACAATCCACCCCGGCATACGCACCACACAATCCGAAAGGTCAAGGAATGCGGCATTCGCACACAGTGCAGCGCAGACGGACCATCCAACGATCCCCTACGCCGCCTCAAACATCGCATCAAGCGACTGGCCACCTCATACGTGTCGCCGCTTGGCTGGGCGGTGGCGGCGCTCGCCGTCGCCTCGCTGGTGGCGTTCGTCCTGCTGGGGTGGCATGAGCTGCTGGCCATGGCGGTGGTGTTCGCGGTCATGCTGGCCGCGGCGGTCATGCTTTCCCTTGGCAACACCTCGTTCCAAGCCACCATCGACGTGTCCAGCAGACGTGTCACGGTGTCAGACACGGTGAAAGTCGACGTCTGCGTGGACAATCCGGGCCGCACCCCCACCACGTCGGCGCGCGGCGACCTGCCATCGGAGACAACCACGAACGGTTCGCCATTCCCATGCTCGCCGCAGGCCAGTCACGCCAGACGACTGTGGAATTCACCGCCGTCAGCCGCGCGGTGCTGCCCATCGGCCCGCTATCCATCCGCAAAGGCGACCCGTTCGGTCTGATCCGCCACGAAAAGAAACTCGTGGACCAGATCAACGTGTTCATTCATCCGCAGACCGTGCTGCTCAGCACCCTGAACGCCGGCATTCCACGCGATTTGGAAGGTCAGCCAAGCGGCGAAATCGTCGACGACGACCTCGACTTCTACGGCCTGCGCGAATACGAGCCCGGCGATGACGTACGCAACGTGCATTGGCTCAGCTCCGCGAAAACCGGATCGCTTATGATCCGCCAATACGAAGCCACCCGCCGTACCGACACCGCTCTGACCATCAGCGTGAACCCGGACGAATACGTCAACGGCGAGGAATTCGAGATGGCGGTGTCCATCCACTCCTCCATCGGCGTCAAATGCCTGCTGCAGGATCGTCCATTGTTCTGCCACGCGGCAACGCGCACGGCCAGCCGCGCAACGCCATGGAGTTCCTCGACAACGCCAGTGCCATAGAGCCTGATCGTGAGGATAATCCGAATCTCGCCGAGGGCACGCTGAAGCACAGTCCTGATGCTTCGTTCTATTTTTTCACTGTTGGATCGCTGAAAGACATCGAGCAAATCAAGCGCATGACCTTGGCCTTGCCCCGATCGGCCAGCTGCGTGGTATTGCAGGCCAGCGCCGGCGCCAATCGCGGCATCAGAAGATTCGCCAACTTCACATTGGCCACCATCGGCGACCTCGATGATCTCCCGCTGATCATGGGGGTGCTCGCATGACCTTCGACCAGTCCAGTATCACCAATACCAATACCGCTGCGTACGCCGGATCGAGCGGCACATACACCGGCACTTCCTCCGGCACGTACACCGGGACCTCCACCACCACCGGCTCCTGGGCCGACTCCACACATTCGGTTATCTGGATGACCAGAGGCAATGTGCTTCGCGGCATGGGCCTCAGTCGCCAGCCGTGGGGCAAACGAATCGCCAGCCTCGTACTCATAGCGGCGATGATGTTGCTGGCGCAAGCCAATCTCATCGACGTGTACGGCGGCGTGGCCACTTGGGCGATTGCCGCTGTACCGGCCACCTTGCTGGGCGCGATCATCGCTCTGGCGGGCATGTTGCCGGCGTTGCGACTGTGGTGGCAAATCGTGTTTCTGGCGTTTGCCCAATTCATCATCGGCCCGGTGGTAACGCTGAGTTCCACTACGTCCCATTACGTGATTCCCACCTTGAAGACCTTGAGTTCAGGTTGGGAAATGACGTTTGGCTCGTTCAAGTACATTATTTCCGTCGATCCGCCTCTGGGCACGCAAGACGGCGTGCTGATGGCGGTATGG
>ENA-OQJG01000212-OQJG01000212.1-human-gut-metagenome-genome-assembly--contig:-NODE-212-length-10617-cov-4.291516_pt1 | contig 10617 bp, 8 predicted proteins | sample MGYA00242601_ERZ504767 | MGnify/ENA primary metagenome ERZ504767 (study PRJEB26092, sample SAMD00036362) | human gut metagenome | host: Homo sapiens | study: EMG produced TPA metagenomics assembly of... | reverse complement strand
CTTCCTCACCGACAAACTGATGACAAGGATACTAAGTCCCCCCAAGGTGTGACTGCAAGATACTCTGTTCCCGAACCACATCCGGAAAGTCTCTTCGCAACGCAAGGACCTCCGTCCAAATCAATCATAAAATGGAAGAAGTTAAATCCTTTTCCCGCCTCTTCTCTCTCAATGATTGCTTTTGCCAATGTATCATATTCTTCAAAAATCTGTGGAAGATCTTCTTTCTTGATCGAATAAAAATCTGAATCCTCTCCTACTACAGGCTCAATGGAAATCTGCTCGAATCCCAAATCCGCAAAATGCAGAACATCTTTTGAGAAATCCAAATTATCTCTTGTAAAAGTTCCTCTGATATAGTATTTTTCCTGATTACGGCTTTCTGCCAGTTTCTGGAATTTCGGCACGATCAGGTCATAACTTCCTTTTCCGTTGCGGAACGGACGCATCTTGTCATTGACTTCTTTTCGTCCATCCAGACTTAATACCACATTGTCCATCTCTTTGTTAGCGAACTCCATAATCTCGTCATTTAAGAGCACACCGTTTGTGGTGAGTGTGAACCTGAAATGCTTGTCATGAAGCTTCTCCTGCTCTCTTCCATATGCCACAAGCTGCTTCACCACATCCCAGTTCATGAGAGGCTCTCCTCCAAAGAAGTCTACCTCTAAGTTTCTTCTGCTGCCTGAATTGGCAATCAGGAAATCAAGTGCCTGTTTTCCTGTCTCGTAGCTCATGAGAGCTCGTCTGCCGTGATACTCGCCCTCCTCTGCAAAACAATATCTGCAGGCAAGGTTGCAGTCGTGCGCTATGTGAAGGCAAAGTGCCTTTACAACTGTCTGGCGCTTCTTGAAATCTATGATACGTTCTTTGTATGTATCTTCTGTGAAGAGCTCTTCATTATCCTTAAGCTCATTTACTTCCTGTATTGCTTCTTCTATCTCCGTCTGTGGATACCTGTCCACAAGCTTTTCAATAATCTCCTTAGCTGAGTTGTCCTCAAACAGCTCAATAACGTCATATGTGACATCATCCACCACATGGATTGCGCCACTGTTGACATCTAAGACAATATTATAGCCGTTGTTCTTGTACTGATGAACCACTACAATATTCCTCTCTTTCTATACACATTTTAAAATTACCACTGCGAAAAGAGTGTGCACCTATCAGCGCACACTCTTTAAATCCGCTTCACCTATGACTATTTGTACTGCTCACAAGTCTGGTTTCCAACTGTACAAGATGTCTTGCAAGCTGACTGGCATGATGTCTGGCACTCGCCACATCCGCCCTTTTTAACAGTGTTCTGTAATTTTCTTGTATTTAATGTCTTTACGTGTTTCATTTTTATCTCCTTTTCATTTAACGATGTCTCATTGACACATCATATTTGCTTTCAACATTATATCACAGCATTATCAATATGAAAAGTCCTTTTTTAGCGAAAAACAAGCGCTGAAAACATTACCAGAAGGAGTATTATCAAAAGCTCGAATATATTTTTTGATTCACCTATACCTATGACCACTGTTGCTATCACATACGTTATCCAGTATGCTACGACCGTCACCCTGATAAAACGTCTGCGGTGAAAGCAGCATTTGAGCAAAAATCCGCACACAAGCCCCACCACTATATTGACCGCCATTGAGAGTGCAAAGCTTATCCACTCCGCCATGTCGACAAAGCACTGTACTATGGAAAGTATGATAAGGCACAAAAGCGCCGTAAGATGCATGATACATATTGTTATCACAGGACCTTTGATTTTTCTCCACATAAAAACGCCCTCCACACATCATATATATGTGCAAAGGGCGGTAATTATTCATGTATGAAATTCATTCGTGATTACAGCTCACAGTTATTAACTGTTCTAGGGAATGGGATAACGTCACGGATATTGCCCATGCCGGTAAGATACATTACGCATCTCTCAAAGCCCAGTCCAAAGCCTGCGTGTCTTGCAGAGCCGTATTTTCTTAAGTCAAGGTAGAACTTGTAGTCATCCTCTGAAAGTCCAAGCTCATTTATTCTGGCAAGAAGCTTGTCGTAGTCATCCTCTCTCTGGCTTCCACCGATGATTTCTCCGATTCCCGGCACGAGACAGTCAACTGCTGCAACGGTCTTTCCGTCGTCATTCAGCTTCATGTAGAAGGCCTTTATCTCCTTCGGATAATCTGTGACAAATACAGGGCGCTTGTAAATCTGCTCTGTAAGGTATCTCTCATGCTCAGTCTGCAAATCACAGCCCCATGATACCTTGTAATCAAACTTGTCGTTGTGTTTTGAAAGGATATCTATAGCCTCTGTATATGTCACACGGGCAAAATCATTTTCAACAACATTTCTTAATCTGTCAAGGAGTCCCTTGTCCACGAAATTGTTGAAAAATGCCATCTCCTCAGGTGCATTTTCAAGCACATAGTTGATAACATACTTGAGCATGCTCTCTGCAAGCATCATATCATCCTCAAGGTCTGCAAAAGCAATCTCAGGCTCAATCATCCAGAACTCTGCCGCATGACGTGTGGTGTTTGAATTCTCCGCACGGAAGGTAGGTCCGAAGGTGTAGATATTCTTGAATGCCATAGCATATGTCTCGCCGTTTAACTGTCCTGAAACAGTAAGGTTGGTAGGCTTATTAAAGAAATCCTTTGAGAAATCCACCTTTCCATCCTCTGTCATAGGGAGATTGTTCAAATCAAGTGTAGTCACCTGGAACATCTCTCCTGCACCCTCACAGTCACTTCCTGTGATAAGCGGTGTGTGCACGTACACAAAATCCCTCTCCTGGAAGAATTTGTGAATAGCATATGCGCAGAGTGAGCGCACCCTGAAAACTGCCTCAAAAGTATTTGTACGAGGTCTTAAGTGTGAGATTGTACGAAGATACTCAAATGTATGTCTCTTCTTCTGCAGAGGATAATCCGGTGTGGATGCACCCTCAACAGTCACCTCTGCGGCCTGAATCTCAAATGGCTGCTTTGCATCCGGAGTAAGCACAAGTGTACCTCTTACGATAATTGCAGCTCCGACATTGATCTTGCCAACCTCATCATAGTTGTCTAAGCCATTTCCGTATACAACCTGGATTGGCTCAAAAAATGTACCGTCGTTTACCACGATAAATCCAAAATTCTTTGAATTACGATTGCTTCTGACCCATCCTCCGATAGTCACCTCTTTGTCAGCGAATTTGTCCTTGTTGCGGAAAATCTCGCGTATGTTTGTAAGTTCCATTATCTAATCCTCCATTTAAGCTGCCTGCGTATCACCACAGGCAGCATATTTATCGTTATTATTCGGCATCCGCGCTGCCACTTGAAGTATCCGGCGCTGCACTGCCATCCTCAAATGTCACATTTGCTTTCTCTGTGACTGTATCAATAGCCTTGTTTACAAGGTACTGGTTCTTAAGGTATGTCTTTCCCTCATCCTTGTGTCCGCTTCCAAAATACTTGTATACCTCAGAAGCCTTGCTGAACTGACCATTGCTGGCTGATACGATGTAATCCACATAGCTGTTGAAGGCATCATCATCCATCTTGATATTTTCCTTCTCAGCGATAAGCCCAAAGATGAACTCTGTCTTTATCTGGTCTGTCAGATTTTCCTTCCACTTCTCTGTGGCCTGATCCACTGTCATGTTGTAGTTGGACTTTAAATATTTCTTAAGTGTCTGTCCATCCTTGACATTTTCCTTGGTAAATGAAGCAATATACTCATTGAGTCTGGCCTGTAGATACTCATCAGGAATCTCGACTGTGCTGTTTTCAATCATGTAGCTCTTTATCTTGTCTACCTCAGCGCTGTAGAGCTGCTGCTTCAAATCCTTCTCAATCTGTGTGGTAAGCTGGGCATTTGTTGTCACTCCGGCCTTTCCAAACACTGTGTTGACCTGCTCGTCAGTCATATCAGCAAGTGCAACAGGATCTGCTGAGTAAATGCCCTTTACTGTATACTCAAATGTAACTGTCTGTCCGTTTAAGTCGTCATTGCCATAATCCTCAGGAAATGTCACGTCACCCTTAACCTTGTCACCCACCTTGGCTCCGATTATAGGCTTTGTAAATCCATCAATAAAGGATGAACCGCCGACCTGGCTGTTATTTGTCACATCAAGCATCACATCTGTAGCAGAACCACCATCAAATGCTTTGCCATCCTTATATCCTGTGTAATCAACCTTGACATAATCGCCATCTGCAACTGTATCACGATCTGTAACCTGCTTGTACGCATCTGCACCATATGACTGAAGCACATTGGTCAGATATGTCTGCTTTGCTGTATCATTTATCTCATAATCGTTTGAGACAGTAATTGCAACACCTGAATAGTCTGCAAGCTTTGTAACCTGCTTTGCGTAGTCTATGTCAAACTGTCCGCTTCGCATCGTCTCGCTGCCGGCCTCGGTGCCTGCCTCTGTTGCGCTCTTTGAGCCACCCTTTTTGCTCTTGCCGCTTATTACAGCAACAAGCGCAATAATTACCACGATAAGTGCAATCACAATCACCGCTATGACTGCCTTCTTACCTGTATTCTTCTTCTCACTCATTGGAATCCTCCTGAAATCTGTAAGTCATGTTATTTATATGTACAATGCCCTGCCACGGCAAAAACGCATCCGCAAAACACTATACCTATCTACAATATCACATATCAAGTTAAATTACAACGAGTGAAATTTTCTTTATCTTTGCAAACACCGGAGGCGTATGCATCCTAAGCCCTACTGTCACCCTGGCATTCTTTTGCAGCCTTACCGGCTTAAGCAGATGTGTCACAAACCTGACATCAGCCGGGAAAATGTCGCTTGTATATGTATGAACGCCGCTTTCATCCTCCACATCCATAAACAGCTCGACCTCGACACCTGTTGTATTGGTTCCTCTATAGTCAACCGCTGCTATATACTCACCGGTATATTCAATATCCACCGTCTGGCTTATCGAATAGTCAAAATTGGCATCTGAAGAGATAAACACTCCATCCTTACCCAGTGTATACTGTCCTTCTTCGAGGCTTGTCTCAATCTGCCAATTATTAAATCCATCCTTAAATTCAGGATTTGAGATTAGATTTCCATGAATCATAAGAAGCTTCATGAAATCCTCCACCTCCGGTGTTTCTTCATACTCATAAAGTGATTCAATATACTTGTCAAGCTCTTTAATCGGCGGATTTTTCGGATCAAAGTCCCTGATTGCATCCCAGCCCGGCAAAGCCCTGCCATGCTCGTCAAACATACCCATATTCTCAAACCAGGTTCCCATGCCTTTACCAGGCACACCGACAGGCTCCCAGTAGTATACACCGGTCTTTCCGGTATCCTTTGACACCTCTGCTGCTATCTGCATGATTATTTCAAGAGACTTCTTCTGCTCTGCGCTGCCTGCATCAAGGCCTGCAGTCTCCATAAGTTCCTTCGAGATATGATCTCCCTTGCAATGCCTCCACGGATGAGCTGTCTCCACAATATAAACCGGCAGATTATATAATTTTATGATCCTGCTCATAGTATCCTTCAAATCCATGAAGGTACCATGCCAAAACGAATAAAAGGAAAGGCCAATCGCGTCAATCGGCAGCAGGCCCGCATTAAACATAGAATCAAGCCACGGCATAATACAGTTATATCTGCCTCCCTGATCCAGATGAATCATGACCTTTGTCTCCGGGAGCAGCTCCCTGACAGCTCTGATTCCCTCATTTACAAGCTCAGCCAGCTGCCTGTACTGTGGCACTGCACCATCCGGAAACAGCATACCACTCCTTATTTCATTACCAATCTGAACCATATCCGGCGCACAATCCATGATTTTTAATCTGTATAGCACATCATATGTGTACTTGTGCACTGCCTCCTTCAGCTCATCAAAGCTCAAATTCTTCCACGCATCAGGCTTATTCTGCTGTCCCGGATCTGCCCAGTAATCCGAATAATGAAAATCAAGCAGAAAATGCATTTTGTATTTTTTAATGACATGAGCCATCTCGAGAACATATGTAAGACTGCAATACCCATTAGACTCCGGCACCTTATCAGGCTCATTCCATATGCGCAGACGGACTGAATTTACATTATTCAGCTTTAAAAAATCAAATACCCTGCACACATGACCTTCCCTATCCATTATTTGTATATTATTGTCAACCATCATAGGAACGGATGAAATATCCACTCCCTTTAAGAAATTGCTATCCTTTTTCTGCTTGTGTTGCTGCTTAAGCTGATACATCTTTGTGTCAGCACTTACGAGATAATCGTCAAAGCTCTTACCACTGCCCGGCTTCGTATATATGATGCCGTGACTGATAAACAGGCTATGCTGCTCCATGATATCATACACGCGCTTTATATACTTCTCAGCAGTGTCATGCCTGTCCCCGGGGATAAACACGATAAATTCATCTCCACCGAATCTATATACCATACTTCCTTCAGGCTTTTGCTCATCAAGCACCCTCGCCACAGTCTTTAAAAGCTCGTCACCGTACTTGTGTCCGTATGTATCATTTATGTCCTTAAAATCATCCACATCGAGAAATACTATGGTGCAGCCGACATTTTGGTCTTCAAGCTCAGCAAACATAGGAATGACCATCTCATTGCATGCCACACGATTGTATAGACCTGTGAGCGCATCATGGTTGTAGAGATTCTTAAGCTCATTATTTGTATTCTCAAGTACCTTTTGCTTAAAAAGATTCTCAAGCTTCTTGAGCAAGGCAGACTGTATATCAAACTGCTCAGGATGGTCGTACAAAAACTCAGGATTCCTGAGTATTACATAGCCCACTATCTCGTCCCTGAAATGTAGCGAGTAATACATATAACAGGTGTTTTTATCTACACTCTGCATGTACTGCATAAGGTCATTTACACTCTTAAACTCAAGCTTTCCATTGTCATTGTCATCCGCATAGAGTACAACCTCGTCGTCAATATCATAGCCATGCTTCCTAAAGTGTGCATTGTTCCTTGCAGCTGCCAGATCAGAAACACCGACCACATACACTCCGTCACACTTCATGCTCTGTATATAGTCAGAGTATCTCTCAAACAAATCATAGTATTCATTGCACTCCTCGAGCTCTTTCTGGAGGATCATTACTGCATCCTCCTCCTGCTCTTTTGCAACGGAGCCTTTGATAATATTCTTTATGTAATTACGATAATCCACTCTGCCGGTATTAGGGCATCCGCAGCTCTCAGCCGGGATAAACTCAGAATCAAGGTATTTATCAGAAGCATCGCCCGTGCCATTCCAAAGCGCCTTAAATATCTCAAGAACTTTTCTGCCTATATTGCCCCTGTTGTGCTCCACTGTTGTAATCTGTGGGTTAAAGTACGCAGCCTTATCCAGATTGTCAAAGCCTGTGACCTTAAAATCCTGTGGTACCTTGTATCCGAGAACCTCTGCTGTCGCACACAGCCCTGCTGCTATATTGTCATTTGCACATAAAAACACATCCGGTAACGGTTTTTTGCTCTCGTGCCAATCACTCATATACCTGACACCTGTCTGATAATCAAAATCACCAAACATGTACATATCAGCTGTAAGTGGTATGCCATAATCACTTAAAGCCTTCTTGAAGGCCTCAAAACGAATTCTGTTCTCATAATGATACGGCGGACCACCTGCAAACACAAAGCTTTTGCAGCCATGCGCATAGTACATATGATCCATTACCTTGCGAAACAGCCTCTTATTATCGTTGCCTACATAGTAAAACCCATCAACCTTATACCCGATACTCACTACCGGCACATTTACCGACTGAAGCTTTCTGACCATATACTGTATCTCATCCAGGTTGGTCGTATTGGTGCAGTCAAATACCACTCCGTCGAAACTGTTTAAATCAGGCAAATCGTTCAGCGCATACTCGCCTTTGTTAAACTTTGAATCCTGACTCCAGGTTCCGTTGGTGTTGTAAAAATACAGGCACACATCCAGTCCCAGCTCTTTAGAGCCTCCCATGATACCCTCAACCCACGAATATATTACATATCTTCTCCAGCCATCAGCCAAAAGAGCAATTTTCTTCATTAATAAATACCCCTTTGCATCTTCTAAAGAGTTTTCCCAAAATATAGTTCTATTATATTACGGTTTTACCTATTCTTGCAATAAAGATTGATTTTTTTTAGCATATTTGATAAAATTAATTTAAATAAGCAAATTTTTAGGAGGGATACGTTTTGAATCCAGCATTAATCGTACTTATTGTTATCGCAGTAGTGCTTGTGGTAGCATTTATAGTATTAACAATCCTCGGTAAAAAAGCACAAAAAAGAAAGGAAGAGCAGGACGAGCAGATAGCTGCAGCATCACAGACTGTCAATATGCTAATCATTGACAAAAAGCGTATGAAGCTAAAGGATGCCGGTCTCCCACAGCAGATTATTGAGCAGACACCAAAGCTTATGCGCCGCTCAAAGCTGCCTGTAGTCAAGGCCAAGGTCGGACCAAGAGTCATGACTCTTATCGCAGACGAGCAGATCTTTGATGAGATTCCTTTAAAGAAAGAGGTTAAGGCTTCTGTCAGCGGTATCTACATCACAGCTGTCCGCGGTATCAGAGGACCTCTTGAGAAGCCTAAGAAGAAAAAAGGCTTCCGTGCAAGAATGGCAGAAAACTACAGCAAGGCCAACGAACAGCTCAAGGCTGAGGAGGCTGCAAAGGCTGAAAGAAAAGCTGCTAAAGCGGCTGCCAAAAAGGCCAAGCAGAAATAATATCATGATTTAATTTTCATGTACATAAACAGAGCATGTGGGATGGCTTTCATCCTCACATGCTCTGTTTTTTATATGCTCTATCCATATATGCTTTATATATTTTTTACCCCATAGGCTTGGCAGACTTTTATGCAATTTTGACTGCTGCTCCTTTTTTCTTCACAGCTATATTGATGTGACAGTCGCCTACAAATTCATAGTTGACATCAAGTGCATACTTTACCTCTGCCCTTATCTCGTCCTCAGTCTCCTTTACCTCTATGCTTGTGGCATCAATACCTATCTGGATACTTCCAAACGGTGTATAATAATATGTCAGGTTTTTCTTTCCCTTCTCAAATATCATATGTACACTCATAGGTCCCTTGCGGGTGAACTCAAGATAATTTTCATTGAATTTAAGCATATTTTTGAGTGTCTGGGTCTCACCCTCCATTATCTCCTCAAAAAGCACATAGTGCTTGTTATTTCTTATATAATACTCTCCCGGGGCAATCACCTCTACCGCATCCGACTGCTGGTCCGGTGCGAGCTGTAAGCCCTTTAATGATACTACTACATCCTTTGTCATTTCTTTCTCCTTATCCTCTTGCATATCTAAATTAATTCACGCTTAAATAATTTCTCATCACATATTTTCTTTTAATATATTTTTTCAGCATGAATATACTAACTGTTTTATCTGAAAATATCAAGGATTTTTTAGTTTATTTCATATTTTCCACTGTCAAATATGCTCTCATACTCGTCCGGAGTGAGTACCTCCTTAAGATTTTTCCTTTGCTTCGTCCTCCACCACCTCGTACACACTGCCCCCTAAAGCACATGTTTGGATACAGCACGCACCACCAGTTATGACCGGCTCCATCGCCCAGTGTTATTTCAAGCGCCTCGTAATTTCCCTCAGGAAATGTATAGTCTCCATACGTCTTTTCCGGGAAATCGGTGTGTGTAAGCTCTGCCGATGCGCCATATGTAAAACCGTTTGCTGCAAGCGTCTCCTTTGATACCGCTATTATTTCGTCCATATGGTCATTTACGGTGGCTCTGGTTTCTTCGATATTTTCGCACTCCAGCAGATATGGCTCTATGTAAGCCCCTACTGCATCGCGCACCTGCTTTTTCACATTCTGGTCTGCTTCGCTGTCGCTGTTTGCCAGCACGTGGAAACGCAGGATTTTGTCGGCGATGGATTTTTGCATGTCGGCTGTACACGCTATACTATTGGTGTTTGCGGCAGGTGTATGATTTTTTGCAGCTATCACTGCCGTAAGGGATATTATTGCTATGGTTGTTATTATTATTTTCTTTCTCATGTAAACAAGTATTGCCTTATTTGACGAGCTTATTCATCATTTTTGAAAATTTTACCGGGTTTCATGAATTTCATTCGTATAGTCATCCAGCAAGGTGCCAAGTGTAATTATCGGTTCACCATCCTCATGATTCTCCTTATTTATTTTCTGCTCATAATAATCACCCATGTTATCAAAGATATCATTTATATCATCTGCTATGCACACATATGTGTTTCTCGGAAATTTTTTTGATGTCTTGCAATATTCCATGAAATCTGAATAAGCTGCTTTATCTTTTCTAAGTGTTTTTCCTATTAAAATCACCTTCAAATGATTGGTATCGGCTTTTTGTGACAGCCGATCCTCGAAGCTGTCCACTGCTGTTTTGATATCATCTGCATATTCCGGTTCGTAGGATTTGTCCATGTTATAATAAAACTCTATATATCCGCTATTTTCATTTGTCGAAACATCTCTGTGGCTAACATATGCTTTGTTATCAGTTACTTCTTTATCGGTTATTTCGTCAGTATCTACATCTACAATATCCACCGCCGCAAGTGT
>ENA-OQJG01000211-OQJG01000211.1-human-gut-metagenome-genome-assembly--contig:-NODE-211-length-10642-cov-2.758631_pt1 | contig 10642 bp, 8 predicted proteins | sample MGYA00242601_ERZ504767 | MGnify/ENA primary metagenome ERZ504767 (study PRJEB26092, sample SAMD00036362) | human gut metagenome | host: Homo sapiens | study: EMG produced TPA metagenomics assembly of... | reverse complement strand
GTTTTCAATCCATCTTCTCTACACCTTTCCTCCATAATCAACCTATGTTAAACTAATTATATAACAATTATTCAACGACATATTACATAAACCAAAAGGAATCCTAACACATGACTTTAGAAGAAGAATATCGTCTATCCTGCTATGAGGAACTGACGACTCTTGGAAATCACAATCATATATATTTAGTTAAACATAAACTGTCGGGTGAAATTTTCGTTAAGAAAGTTTTATCCAGATTTTCTTTGGATGTTTATAAACAGTTGAGGGACTTACAAATCTCCGGAATTCCAAAAATTCATGACCTGATCCTTGAAAATGATTCTTTGATCCTGATTGAAGATTATATTCATGGACAAACTTTGGAACAGTTGCTTGAGGAACAGACAACGCTGGTCTATTCGGATGCTCTTGCAATCATGCATAAGCTTTGTGATGTGTTAAAATCACTTCATACTCTGACTCCTCCGATCATTCATCGTGATCTGAAATTGTCGAATATCATTTTGACCAGTGAAAATCTTGTCTATATCGTGGATTTCGATACTGCCAGATATTATGAATCTGGGCAGGAACAAGATACCGAATTGCTTGGGACCAAAGAATATGCCCCTCCAGAACAGTATGGATTTGGGCAGTCTGATGCCCGATCTGATATTTATGCATTGGGGATTATTTTTAACCGCTTATTGACAGGAGAATATCCAAAACATCAATTGGCAGATGACAGATATCGTTCCGTCATTTCAAAATGTATTCGATGGAATCCTGAGGAACGTTTCCAGACGGTTGAGGAACTTAAGACAGCTTTACACGATAATATTTCCTCTGATATTGGAAAAACTGGATTTACGCTTTCTTCGATACATTCTGATATTCCAGGATTTCGTACTGGAAAGCTGTGGAAAATGATCTTGGCATTCTTCGGGTATCTCTCTTTTCTTTACTGTAGTATGACTTCAGATTTCACAAATGCCAAAAACGGACTTCCTCTAACTGGACTACAACTATGGCATGAACGTTTTTTTGTATTTCTGATGTTACTCAGCCTTATTTTTTATAATTTCAACTACAAAAATATCCGAACCAGATCTTTTCTGGGTCATTCTCTCCCTTTTGTACTTCGAGTTGTTCTACAGTGTCTGATTTCTTTGGGGATTTTGGTCATTCTTATGATCTTTATGCTGCTGATCGAAGAAATCATATGGTAGGTTCTTTATCGCTCGCAGTAAAAATTTACGCTGTCAGCGAAACATTTCTATGTGAATATTTGCTAATCTTAATATTGTTAAATATAGAAGGGAGAATTTAAATATGAAGACATGGAAATTAGTTTCTGGAATCATCTCAATTGTACTTTTTTGCTTTTGTTATGTTTCAGTCTTGTGCTGCTGGAATTTCAAATTCTTTAGCAGAAAATGGGGAAAGTGGCGGTTCTGCCGGATTGATCGTTGCGATCATTTTATTGGCTGGTGGAATTGTTTCTATTGCTACAAGAAATGGTTCAAAGGGCGGTAATATCGCACTGATCGTTTTATTTGCACTTGGTGCACTTTGCGGATTTACTATGGCAGGAAGTTATGCAGATTTAAATGTATGGGCTGCCTGGTGTCTGATTTGTGCGGTATTTGCAGCAGTTTCCTTAAAGAAGGGGCAATGATCGTTTATTATAAGCACAAAGAGAGAAAGGATATTTACATATGCAGGATCAATTAACTGATCATTTAGATCAACAATTAAAATCTACTTCTTTGGAGAATTTTTCGGATTATCTTAAGAATCTTCAGCAGTTACCAAGCCTGCAGGATTTTTTCTCTGTTTATATTGCAAAGCATGACCTGAAAATTTCGCAGATCATCAAAAACAGTGGGATATCACAAAGCTATGCCCATGAAATCTTAAATGGAACGAAGCCTCATCCTTCCAGAGATTATCTGCTTGCTTTGTGTCTTGGGGCTCACATGAATCTGAAAACGACGCAGCATGCTCTTCGGATCGCTCAGTTAGGAGAACTTTATGCAAAGGTCCCAAGGGATGCAGCGATCATGATGCATATTAATAATGAAAAATGGAATCTCATTGATATTAATATTTTTCTGGAAGAACATGGTCTTAATGTGATTTCACTTTCAAAGAAAATTTCATAAATAATAGCAAAAAGATCAGCTGTAAAACTTTCTACAGCTGATCTTTTTTATATTTTCTTCGTTATATGATGTAAGTGTCAAAAGTATAAATTGCGTTTGTGCTTGCACAAATAAGCAATTTATACTTATTGACACTCTCATCATTATATGAAATTATCTTTTTTCAACACCTAAAGTAACTTTCTCACCATTGATGTTCCATTCTTTTTCATATCCGGCAACTTCTCCGGCTTTCACTTCATCTGCTAAAACATCTCCAGCGATCGCTGCTTCGTTTCTTCCGATGATGTCTGCGGCTTTGTCTGATCCTTTGTAAGAGAATGTGATATGATCTGTTACTTCGAATCCTGCTTCTTTTCTCATAGACTGGATCTTGCTGACTACTTCACGGACGAATCCTTCTTCTAACAGTTCTTCGGATAAGTTTGTATCAAGTACAACTGTCACTCCGTTGTCTGCTTCTGTTACGAATCCTTCCTGTTTTACCATTTCGATCAACAAATCTTCTTCTGCTAATTCTACTGGTGTTCCATCAACTTCAAATGTTAATACTCCCTTAGAGTCTAACTGAGCTTTCGCTTCATTTCCATCAACTGCTGCTAAGTAGTTTCTGATTCCTCCAACTAATTTGCCGTATTTTGGTCCTACAGTCTTTAACTGTGGTTTGAAGTTGTATGTTGTGAAGTTTGATACGTCATCTGTAAATGTGATATTCTTCACATTTAACTCGTCTAAGATGATCGCTTCGTCATAATCTGGCAGAGATGCTTCTGCTTTTACATACATCTGTCCGATTGGCTGACGGTTCTTGATCGCTGCTCCATTACGGCATGCACGTCCTAATACGACGATCTTTAAGACGAGATCCATATCTGCTTCTAATTTCTCATCTACCTGTTCTGCATTGTATACAGGGAAGTCGCATAAGTGGATACTTTCTTTTGCAGATGCATCAACACTTCTTACGATGTTCTGGTAGATCTCTTCTGTCATGAATGGGATCATTGGAGCTGCTGCTTTACATACAGTAACTAATGCTGTGTATAAAGTCATGTATGCATTTACCTTATCCTGTTCCATTCCTTTTGCCCAGAAACGGTCACGGCAGCGTCTTACATACCAGTTACTCATATCATCTACAAATTCCTGTAATGCTCTTGCAGCTTCTGGAATTCTGTAGTTTCCTAAGTTATCATCCACAGATTTGACCATTGTGTTCATCTTAGATAACAGCCATTTATCCATTACAGATAACTTGTCATATTCTAACGCATGTTTTGTTGGATCAAACTGGTCGATCTCAGCGTATAATGTGTAGAATGCATACGTATTCCATAATGTTCCCATGAATTTACGCTGTCCTTCTGTAACGGCTTTTGCATGGAAACGGTTTGGCAGCCATGGGGCACTATTTGTATAGAAATACCAACGGATCGCATCTGCTCCATGCTCTTCTAATGCATCGAATGGATCAACTGCATTTCCTTTGGACTTACTCATCTTCTGTCCGTTTTCATCCTGAACGTGTCCTAATACAACAACGTTTTTATATGGTGCTTTATTAAATAATAAAGTTGAAATTGCCATTAAGGAGTAGAACCATCCACGAGTCTGGTCTACAGCTTCTGAGATAAAGTTTGCTGGGAAGTTATCTTCGAAGATTTCTTTATTCTCAAATGGGTAATGCCACTGTGCGAAAGGCATAGATCCTGAATCGAACCAGCAGTCGATTACTTCTTCTACACGATGCATTGGTTTTCCACAATGTGGACACTTAATTGTTACCTGGTCGATATATGGACGGTGAAGTTCAATATCGTCTGGACAGTTATCAGACATACTCTTTAATTCTTCGATAGAACCGATTGAATGCTGATGTCCACATTCACATTCCCAGATATTTAATGGAGTTCCCCAATAACGGTTTCTTGAGATTCCCCAATCCTGTACGTTCTCTAACCAGTCTCCAAAACGTCCTTTACCGATGCTCTTTGGTACCCAGTTAACTGTATTATTGTTTGCAATCAGCTGATCTTTTACATCTGTCATCTTGATGAACCAAGATTCTCTTGCATAGTAGATCAGTGGTGTGTCACAACGCCAGCAGTGTGGATAGCTATGCTCGAATTTTGGAGCATCATATAATAATCCACGGCTCTCTAAATCTTTTAAGACTTCTGGATCTGCTTTCTTAACAAATAATCCAGCAAATGGTGTTTCTTCTGACATATTACCGCGTTCGTCTACTAACTGTACAAAAGGCATCTCATATTTGCGTCCGACTTTCGCATCGTCTTCACCAAATGCTGGTGCGATATGAACGATACCTGTACCATCTGTTAATGTTACATATCCATCACATGTTACATAGAATGCTTTCTTGTGCTGTTTCTCTGCAACTTTTGCTGCACAGTCATATAATGGTTCGTATTCTTTGTATTCTAAATCTTTTCCTTTGTATGTTTCTAAGACTTCATATGCAGGTGTTCCTGCTTCTTCGTCTGCTAATCTTCCAAGAACTGTATCAAGCAGTGCTTCTGCCATATAGTATACATATCCATCTGCAGCTTTTACTTTTGCGTATGTTTCTTCTGGGTTTACGCAAAGACCGATATTAGATGGAAGTGTCCATGGTGTTGTTGTCCATGCAAGGAAATATGCATCTTCATCTACTAATTTAAAGCGAACGATCGCTGAACGTTCTTTGACATCTTTGTATCCCTGTGCCACTTCCTGTGCGGATAATGGTGTTCCACAACGTGGGCAGTAAGGTACGATCTTAAATCCTTTGTAAAGTAATCCTTTATCCCAGATCTGTTTTAATGCCCACCATACAGATTCGATAAAGTTATTATCATATGTGATGTATGGGTTCTCCATATCAGCCCAGAAACCTACTGTATCTGAGAAATCTTCCCACATACCTTTGTATTTCCAAACGCTTTCTTTACATTTCTTGATGAATGGTTCCATACCGTATTCTTCGATCTGTTCTTTTCCATCAAGACCTAACATCTTCTCAACTTCAAGTTCGACTGGAAGTCCGTGTGTATCCCATCCAGCTTTACGAATGATCTTATGACCTTTCATTGTCTGGTAACGAGGGATCATATCTTTGATAACACGAGTTAAAACGTGTCCGATATGTGGTTTACCATTAGCTGTTGGTGGTCCGTCATAGAATGTATATGTCGGATCGTCTTTTCTTTCTTCGATACTCTTTTCAAAAATTTCGTTTTCTTTCCAGAACTTTACGGTCTCTTTCTCTCGATCGACAAAGTTCATGTCAGATGATACTTTCTTGTACATCTTCATCTCTCCTTTTACTTCTTAGAAAATCTAATGAAATAGGAAAAAATAAGAAAAAGCGCTGTCCAAAAATAGGACAACGCTGTTGCTTCTAAACCACCTATTTCACATACTATCATATGTTATCCCGTTAACGGAGGATACCGGCACAGCTTACTTCATTCAGCCTGCAGCTTCGGAGTGATCTTCCTTCTTATCTTACTAACACCCGGCTTCCACCGCCCCGGACTCGCTCATGCGTTCATGATAGAAGTACTGTCTCCTTCTTCGCTTTTATCATATAGAGCTATCTTAACACTTAAAATGGCGATTCGTCAATATTGAATTGTATGTTTTCGCATTTCTTTTTGTTTATTTTGTATGGAATACTTCGTAATAATGTTTCAGGCAATCTTTAAATCCATCTTTTGCAAGTGTTACACTATCATAGTAACTTCTTTCGGCATATCCATCTTTTGTATTATCTCTTGCTGCATTTAATAAGTCTGTACAAATATTTACTTTCGCAATTCCAAGTTCTACTGCTTTGGATAAGTTTTCATCTCCAGAACCAGATCCTCCATGAAGTACTAGTGGAATAGAAACCTCGGTTGCAATTTCTTGCAATCTTTCAAAATTCAGATGTGGAATTCCTTTGTATTCTCCATGAGCTGTTCCAATAGATACTGCAAGGGAATCAACTCCTGTCTGTTCTACAAATTTCTTTGCTTCTTCTGGTGTTGTTAACATTGTATTTCCTTCAACATGATAGCTGTCTCCTTCTCCTACGTGTCCGATTTCAGCTTCTACCGTAACATTTCTTTCATGTGCATATGCTACGATTTCTTTTGTCTTTGCCACATTTTCTTCAAATGGAAGGCTTGATCCATCAATCATAACGGAGGTAAATCCGACATCAATAGCTTTCTTAACCAACTCGATCGTAAATCCATGATCATAATGAAGCGCGATATCTTGGTTACTTTTTTCTGCGTAATATTTTACGATCGCTGCTGCTTCTTCAATACCTAATGTCGGTGTATGTACCTCCGCCAGACACACCATCAATGGGTGTTTTGTTTCTTCTGCCGCCTCGATCACTCCTTTGATATTCTCAAGGTTTACAATGTTGGCTGCTGGGACTGCGTAATGTCCTGCTTTGGCTTCTTCTAACATCTTTTTACTGTTTACTAACATCTGTTTCATCCTCCCGAAAATTCATTCTAAAATTTTACTTTATAAGTTCCACTTGTATCATTTTTAAAAATTAGCTAACAGATAATCTTCTGCTTCTTTGGACCATAATCCATTATGTTCTTTTGTAATCTTAGCTAATTCTTTAAATCTATCATCTGTTTTTCCTTTTTCTTCAAAATCTTCAATTGCTGTTAGTTCAAGATTCTTTCCAAGATACATCAGTTTCTTTCCTCCTGGAATCTTTGGGAGATTCAATATCGTATCAATCTGTGCATCAATTCCCCCGATATGCGTGATCATAACAGCTGGATCTAATCTTCCTTCTCCTGCAAGTTTTAAACATTCTTTCATATCATCGGTATTCCCACCGCTTGATCCTACCAGATGGTGCATCTTATAATGTACGTCAAAGAAATTAAACATCGCAGATAATTTTGGATCCACTGGTCCTGCAAAGAAGTTTAAGCATCCGTCAAATCCTAAAATCTCATCTGCCATCTCGATCACTGGTCTGACTGGTGCATATACAGATACATCATCAAATCCTGTTCCACCAGTTAAATCTCTTAATGTCTTCACTGGGTCATCGACTTTCGCAGTATTGACAAAATGGATTTCAACACCTCGTTCTTTGGCATATTCTTCTGTAAATAATTCACTAGCTCTTTTTAATCTTACTTCATCAATGTCTGTGATCACCAGTAAAGAAGGTTTACGATTACAATTTAACATATAACTGATTGCTCCTAATCCCATTGGACCGCAGCTTGCAAGAAGTGCACTCTTTCCACCTTCTACAATTCCCATCTTATGTTCATAAACACCACGTTCACTGTGGTACATAGAATGGAATGCTCCAATGATACAGCTCATAGGCTCCGCCAGTGATGCCTACAAAAAATGCACTGTTTTCATCAAAAGGTAATAAGCAGTCTTTTTCCATTACAATTGGCGGTAACTTTGATAAAGGTTGCTGCTCCTCCGCAGTATTCATAAGAATATCCGATGGCTGCCATAGAACCTTTGATATTGATCGCTGGCTGCATGGTATATTTTGTTCCAACTTGATATTTATCTTTCCACTTCGCCCCAACTTCACGAATGATTCCTGCAAATTCATGTCCTACGATGATCGGATGTTCGCTGATATCATCGTTGACTCTCTGATGTTTTGCTCCCTGAATAGATTCTTTGTAAGTAGACATGCAGACACTGTCAGTGATCAGTTCCATTAAGATCTCATCGTCTTTCAGTTCTCCCATATCAAATTCTTCTAATCTTAAATCTGATTCCCCATAAAGTCTGACTGCTCTTGTCTTCATAGCTTATCCCTTTTCCTTTCTGTTTGCGTCGTGTGGTCATATGACCATGTACATTGTCATTTGATATTTTTTATTATAGATTCAACGTTTTTATTTGTCAATACAATTTTTTATTTTTCCATCACACAAAAAGTGCTGATTTACAAGATTTTTACAATAAAAAAGAAGCTGATATGCTTACTTTTATTTGCATATCAGCTTCATATTCTTATCTCTATATTATTTTAATAATAACTCTGCCGTCGGCACATCTGTTACCAACACATTCACTAATCCACCTGCGATCGCACCTTTGATTGCTTCGATCTTATCTTTTCCATAAGACATTCCGACTCTGACTGGTATCTTTGCGATCTTATCCAATGAAATTCCAACCATTTTTCTTTTCAGATCCTCATCAACCGTCTGGCCATTCTTGTCATAAATCCTTCCAACGATTTCTCCAACGGCACCTTTTCTCACTAGTTCCTTGTATTCTTCCTTTGTCCGTATTTCTGCCTTGATAATCGAAGAATCGTCCTGCATCGATCCGATTCCGATCAATGCAATGTCCGCTGTTTCTGCCATATGAAGAACTTTAGCGATTTCATCAATACTTTCGATCAACTCTTTTTCTTTTGTACCTTCCACATACATTGGTGCAGACAAGTTATAACTTGCACAGTGTAATAAATTTCCGACTTTCGTTGCAAGTGTATTGGAATATGTTGTTGTATTCCATGAATCTGACTGTATCGCTCCCGGTGTTCCAAGAAATGGAACAACTTTTACATTCTGAAATGAAAGAGATCTAAGACGTTCATCTTTCGCCAACTGCTCCACAAATTCATGCATGGCTCTTCCCCATGTCATTCCAAATACCATGTTTTTTTTCAAAACTCTTAGAATATAGTCTACCGCTTGAAACGCTACTTCTTGATCCGATGACTGTTCATATGCCGGAACAGCGATCAATGCTTCTGTCAATCCATATTTTTCTTCTAATTTCCGTTCCAATGCAAGATCACTTTGTTCAGGATATTGAATCCTGATCTGAACATACCCTTCATTTCTCGCCTGGATCAATGCTCTGGAAATACTGGTTCTTGATGTATGTAATTTTTTCGCAATCTCTTGTTGCGATAATCCATCACGGTAATAAAGTTCTGCTGCTTTTATTAAAAAACGATCACTTTTCATCTGGCTTCCTCCGTCGTGAATATGCCACATTTCATATGTGACTTTCTATATTTATATTATCTGGTTTTTTATTTATTTTCAATGCACATTTTTATATTTTCTTAATCTGTTTTATCGGATATTTTGATTGTACGAAAACAAAGATCATGATCTTATCTTTTTATCAGATTTTACGCTTTCTTAACGTTTTATTTACTAAATTTTATAATTTTTGTATATAATTATATGTTAAAATAGTAGTTAACTAATGTTAGATGATTTAAATGCAAATATAAAACCCGAAGGGAGATAGATTCATGTTAAGAATTGGAATTTTAACCAGTGGCGGCGACTGTCAGGCATTGAATGCTGCCATGCGTGGTGTAGTAAAAGGTTTAAGTGTAAAGAGAAATGATCTGGAGATCTATGGTTTCCGCGATGGATATAAAGGTCTGATCTACGATATTGCTGACCGTATGACACCAGATGATTTTTCTGGAATCTTAAACCGTGGAGGTACAATTCTTGGAACTTCCAGACAGCCATTCAAAAAGATGCGCATCCCTGATGAAAACGGTCTTGATAAAGTCGAGGCAATGAAAAGTAATTACCGCAAATATAAATTAGACTGTCTTGTAGTTCTTGGCGGTAACGGAACTCACAAAACTGCAAATATGCTTCGTGAAGAAGGTTTAAATGTTGTAACACTTCCAAAGACAATTGACAATGATCTTTGGGGAACTGAAATGACATTCGGATTCCAGAGTGCCGTTGATATTGCAACTGATACGATCGACCGAATCCATACAACAGCTTCTTCTCACAGCCGTGTATTTATCATCGAGGTTATGGGGCATAAAGTCGGACATGTTACCCTGCAATCAGGAATTGCTGGTGGAGCTGACGTAATCCTGCTGCCTGAAATTCCTTATGATATTGATAAAGTAGCCGAAGTTGTTGAAAACCGCTTTGCAGCTGGAAAGAAATTCTCGATTATCGCAGTTGCTGAAGGTGCTATTTCAAAAGAAGATGCGAAGTTAAAGAAGAAACAGTATAAGGCAAAACTTGCAGAAAGAAGATATCCTTCTGTTGCTTATGAGATTGCAGCTGCACTAGAAGAAAAAACAAATCGTGAGATCAGAGTCACCGTTCCAGGACATACACAGCGTGGTGGTGCTCCTTGTGCTTACGACCGTGTACTTGCTACAAGAGTTGGAGCATATGCCGCTGAATTAATCCTTAATAAAGAGTATGGCTATATGGTTGGTATCGTTGATGAAGATACAAAAAAGGTTCCATTATCTGAAGTTGCCGGAAAATTAAAATATGTTGATCCGAAGTGCCAGATGATTAAGGACGCTAAGACGATTGGAATAAGTTTTGGTGAGTAAATTGTAGTTTGTAGGTAGTGTTGCATGTATGAGTCAAAAAGAAGATAAGAAGAAATATTTATAAGAAAAAAGGAATGACACTCCGCATTTTTGTAAAGCGTTTTTTACTAAATCGCTGATCCGCGCCTATTCCTTCGAT
>ENA-OQJG01000207-OQJG01000207.1-human-gut-metagenome-genome-assembly--contig:-NODE-207-length-10804-cov-3.212326_pt1 | contig 10804 bp, 13 predicted proteins | sample MGYA00242601_ERZ504767 | MGnify/ENA primary metagenome ERZ504767 (study PRJEB26092, sample SAMD00036362) | human gut metagenome | host: Homo sapiens | study: EMG produced TPA metagenomics assembly of... | reverse complement strand
AAACACAATGGAAAGAATTATTAAGCGTGGCGATATTTACTACGCAGAGCTTAACCCCGTTATCGGCTCAGAACAAGGTGGCACAAGACCTGTACTTATCATTTCCAATGATATAGGAAATAAGCACAGTCCGACGGTAATCATTGCAGCAATTACGAGCCGAGTACACACGAAAGCAAAGTTGCCCACACATACCGCAGTAACTAATTATGAAGGGCTTGACAAGGACTCTGTTATCCTGCTTGAGCAGATACGGACGATTGATAAGCAGAGGTTAAAACAGTATATGGGAATGATGCCCAATACATAATGGCAAGAGTTGACAAGGCTCTTGCCATTAGTGTTGCACTTAAAAAAAATATGAAAAAATGTGTAAAGCAGGTATGCGGGATAGATTTGCACATTGGTAAAATGGCGGCTGTATTTCTATAATTTAGAGTACAGCCGCTTGTTTTATAGCGGAGGTACTCATTATGGGAAATGAAAACTATATCCAAAATCCAGAATTGCAAAATGAACAGATGAAAGATGAAAACGAAGTATTTAATTCATTTATCAATGTTATGGTGCAGATAGTTGAAAAATACGGAAAGACAGTTTTGCAAGAATTGGATTGTGCTGCGTAAGTTACGCAGCCTTACATATCACATTTCCCTATAAAATTATGGAGGTGGTACGATGAACAGAGAAGGAAAGAAATGTGTCCTATATCCGAGAGTAAGTACTGAAATGCAGGTGGACGGATATAGCCTTGAAGGGCAGAAGAATAGCCTGAAACGATTTGCTGACAGAGAAGAAATGGAGATTGTTGGTATATATGAAGATGCAGGTAAATCGGGAAAATCTATTGAGGGGAGACCTGCTTTTAAGAAGATGCTTTCTGATATAAAGAACGGATTGGAGATAGATTATATTCTGGTTTATAAACTTTCACGATTTGGAAGAAATGCGGCAGATATTCTAAATTCATTGGAGTTTGTGCAGTCGTATGGAATAAATCTCATTTGTATTGAGGAAGGTATTGACTCATCACAGACAAGTGGAAAACTTTTAATTTCTGTATTATCTGCGGTTGCAGAAATTGAAAGAGAAAATATCATTGAACAGACAATGAACGGACGCAGAGAAAAAGCAAGACAGGGAGGTTGGAATGGCGGTTTTGCTCCGTATGGATATTATCTGAAAGACAATCAGCTCTTAATAGATGAAACCGAAGCTGAAGCAATCCGAATTATATTTGATAAGTTTGCCAATTCAGACATAGGGCTTGGCGGAGTTGCAAAATATCTTAATTTGCAAGGAATAAAAAAGATACCCCGTCAGAATGGAACATTAGAAACTTGGAGCAGCCATTTCATACGGTTGATATTAGATAATCCTGTCTATTGTGGCAAGATTGCTTATGGCAGGAGAACACGAGAAAAGGTAAAAGGCACAAAAAATGAATATAAGCAGGTTTATGCAGAGGATTACATTCTGGAAGATGGACAACATGAAGGAATTATCAGCGAGGAATTGTGGCAAAAGGTTCACGCAAAGCGTATGGCAACAGGAATTAAACAGCCATCCAAAATCGGTAAGGATAGGTCACACCTTTTGACGGGGATATTAAAGTGTCCCCTTTGTGGAAGTTCAATGTATACGAACAAACACGCTTGGACAAATAAAGATGGCACATACAAAGAGGTTTACTATTATATTTGCGGCAGAAATAAGCAGGAACGAGGACATCATTGTGACTATAAGGCATCTCTGAGAAAAACAGATATTGAGCCACTTGTAATTGAAGCTGTTAAGGAATTGGTAAGCGATAAGTATTTTGCAAAAGAGATTGAAAAGCGTATTGGCGTACAGACCGATACAACAGCTATTGATAAGGAACTTGCCAATTACGAGAGTAAACTGAAAGAAGTTGATTTGAACAAAGCACGTCTGGAGAGAGAAATTGATAATCTGCCTGTTGATACCCGCTTCAGAGAAAGAAAAATTCACGATATGACTTTAAGACTTGATGCCTTGTATGATACGATTGTAGAGTTGGAAGAACGGATTGAAGATGCAAAGCTGAGAAAAAGTTCTATCGAAATGGAAACAATCACTCTGGACAATATTTACAAGCTTATGCTGAATTTCGGAAAGCTCTATGATATAATAAGTGACGAGGAAAAGAAAAGCCTTATTACTTATCTCATAAAAGAAATTCAGATATATCCAAACGGGGAGTCAGAGCAGCCTTTGAAGTCGATAGAGTTTAATTTCCCAATATATCGGGATGGTCAAGAGGTAAGGCGGCTTTTGTGGGAAAAAGGTAATACCGTTGAGACGGTTGTTCTTTTGTCCCAACATCGAGACAAGAGTACTTGTCTCGATGAACGCGGTAGTCGGTAAATCGAGATGCAAGCATCTCGGCTTGCCTCGTTGCTCGCGCAAAAACCAGATGACACGATAGAGATCAACTTAGATGAGTTGGATGCAACCAGTGCTGAGTTGAAAGCTCGTGATTAGATGGAATGGGTCAGATTGGTAAATGATATTCGTAATATGGCAGAAGAGATTGTGTTAAAAGAATTGGTGTTCTAATGCGTGGAAAGCTCCTTCGGGAGCTTTTTGCTGTTTATAAGATAAATTCTGTCGGAGATTTATTATAAAACATTACTTTACAAGAAGAATAAAAAAGCATATAATTCTTTTATAATATATTTAATAAAAGAGGGTAAGAAAACGGAAAATAAAGATAAAAAAAATACAACAAGAAAAAAAATAATTAATTATGTGCTAAACAAGCATGTTACATCCAAGGCGGAAATCGCAAAAGAGTTAAACTTGAGTATGCCGACTGTGTTAGCAAATGTGAATGACTTATTAGAAAAAATGGTGTTGGAAGAAACTGGGGAATATGCTTCGACCGGTGGACGAAAGGCAAAAAGTATAGGGATTAATAAGTCATACTGTCATGCAATGGGAATTTTGATTACAGCGAATCATATAGAAATGGTATTAGTAAATCTTGGAGATGAGATTATAAAAAAAGATCGCATCCGTTTAAAATTTACGGCAGAATTATTCTATTGTACAGAGGTGGCACAAAAGGTCAAAACTTTTCTTGAAGGCGAATTAGCGAAGGACACGCTACTTGGGATTGGAGTGGCGATTCCAGGAATTATTGATCAGAAAGAACGGATCGTTTTAAAATCCCATGCTTTAGGTATAGAGAATTATAGTCTGCGCTTTTTAGAGCAGGCTTTGGAAATTCCAGTATATTTTGAAAACGATGCTAATGCTGCAATGCTTGCAGAAAAAAAAGCAAAAATATCCAAATGCGATATATCTGTCTTTGAATCACACCTTAGGAGGTGCATTCTGCATAGATGGAAAGCTGTTTCGCGGGCAGAACCAGAAAGCAGGGGAGTTTGGTCACATGATACTCGTTCCCGGTGGAAGAAAGTGTTATTGTGGTAAATCAGGATGTGCAGATGCATATTGTGCTGCAAGTGTACTGACACAAGATAACAGGCAGTCACTGGATGCATTTATGGAAAAAATTGAAAGTGGTGATGAAAAAATTTTGCAGACATGGAATGAGTATCTGGATCATCTTGCTGTTTTGATATCAAATCTGCGGATGGCATATGATATGGATATCATACTAGGAGGTGATGTGGGAGGTGTATTGTCAGATTATATGATACCACTGGGAGAAAAAGTGATGGCATATAATGGCTTTGAGCATGATGTTTCATACTTGAAAAATTGTTCGTATAAGAAAGAAGCGTCAGCTGTTGGAGCAGCGAAATACTTTTTTACAAAACATATGGGTGAATTGTAAATTTTTTGATCCTCATATCATATTATAGTAAAAAACGGAAAGAAAACAGTAACTACGGTTTTCTTCCGTTTTTTTTTGCATGTTAATTGTGAAAAATACACAAAAAATAGATTTTGAAATTATGAAATATATAGAAATATGAAAAAACATATTGACAAATTGTGTTTACAAGGTAATAATGTAATTACTTTAATAAAACAATTTATAAAACATAAAATAAAACAACATAAAAAAGGAGGAAACAATTATGTTACAGCAGGTAATGACAAATCCAGGAGAAATTATTTTCAGAGAGGTTCCGGTTCCGGAGGTAAAGGAAAATCAGGTGTTGGTAAAGATTATGAATATTGGTGTTTGTGGATCAGATATTCATGTTTATCATGGAAAACATCCGTTTACAAAATATCCGGTAACACAGGGACATGAGGTTTCCGGTGAGATTACAGAACTTGGAAAAAAATATCACCGAGTTTCATGTGGGACAGAAGGTGACGATAGAGCCTCAGGTATATTGTGGACATTGCTATCCATGTCGTCATGGAAAGTATAATCTCTGTGAGGAATTAAAAGTAATGGGATTTCAGACGACAGGAACAGCATCTGAGTATTTTGCAGTGGATGCATCTAAAGTAACACCTATTCCGGAAGATATGTCCTATGAAGAAGGAGCTATGATCGAACCTCTTGCTGTGGCAGTTCATGGTGTAAAACAGATGGGCGATGTGGCTGGCATGAATATTGCAGTCCTTGGAGCAGGACCGATTGGAAATCTCGTGGCACAGACAGCAATTGGAATGGGTGCAGCGAAAGTAATGATCACAGATATCAGTGATCTTAGACTGGCAAAGGCAAAAGAATGTGGAATTGATGTGTGTGTGAATACCAAAAATAAAGACTTCGGTGAGGCAATGATCGAAGCATTTGGACCGGATAAGGCAGATGTGATCTACGACTGTGCCGGAAACAATATTACAATGGGACAGGCAATTAAATATGCAAGAAAAGGAAGCACGATCGTACTGGTGGCTGTTTTTGCAGGAATGGCAGAAGTAGATCTTGCAGTGGCAAATGACCACGAACTTGATATTAAGAGCACGATGATGTACCGCCATGATGATTACATAGATGGAATCAGACTGGTAAATGAGGGCAAAGTTCATTTGAAACCGCTCATCTCAAAGACATTTGCTTTTAAAGATTATCTGAAGGCATACCAGTATATTGATGATAACCGCGAGACAACGATGAAAGTAATTATCAACGTCAGTGAAAAGTAAGGAGTTCGTATGGAAAATAAATATGGAATTGTCGGAGTTGCCCATGTCGGGCTTCCGACAAACGATTTACAGAAAACAGTTGAGTTTTATAAGAGTCTTGGATTCGAAGTAATTATGCAGACATATAATGAAAAAGCAGGGGAAAAAGTGGCATTTTTACAGATAAAAAATTACTGTATAGAAACTTTTGAAAATGGGCAGGCGGCAATGTCAGACGGTGCATACCAACATGTAGCACTTGATGTGGAAGACATTGAAAGTATGTATCAGAAAATCTGCAATGAAAAATACACAGTTATTACAGACGGAATCGAAGAACTGCCATTTTGGGAAAATGGTGTGAAGTTTTTTATGATTAAGGGACCAAATGAGGAAAGAATAGAGTTTTGTCAGAAACTCTGATAAAAATAGGAGGGACATATGAGTAGCGAAAACAAAAATGGAAAAAGTACCGCTGATCAGTAAGATTGCATATGGGTTTGGCGATGTTGGATGTAATTTCAGCTGGATGTTCGTCAGTAATTTTCTGATGATATTTTATACAGACGTGTTCGGAATCAGTATGGCGGCTGTGTCAGCGCTTATGCTTTTTTCAAGATTCTGGGATGCAATCAATGATCCAATTGTCGGGGGACTTACGGATAAAACAAAATCGAAATGGGGACGGTACCGTCCATGGCTGTTAGTAGCGGCACCAATTACAGCGATCCTTCTTGTTATGACATTCTGGGCAAGACCCGACTGGCCACAGAATGGAAAAATCATTTATATGGTAATTACATATTGTCTGCTGGTTTTGGGGTATACCTGTGTGAATATTCCATATGGAACCTTGTGTGGTGCTATGACACAGGATATTGATGAACGTGCAAAAATAAATACATCCCGTTCGGTTGCAGCTATGATTGCAATTGGTGTGTTAAATATTATCACAGTTCCACTGCTCAGCAAATTCGGCAGTCACAGTGCAAAGACAGGATATCTGACGGTTGCGGTCATATATGGATGTATTTTTACAGCCTGTCATTTCTTCTGCTTTGCGAAGACGAAAGAGGCAGTGATTATTCCGGAAAAAGAAAAAATTTCTGTAAAGATACAGTTGAAAGCAGTCATGCAGAACAGACCATATCTTCTTGCATTGGCAGGACAGATATTATTTGGATTTACATTATATGGTAGAAACGCGGATATTCTGTATTATTTTACATATGTGGAAGGAAATGCCTCCTACTACACAACTTATTCGATGTGCATCATTATTCCTTCTATCATAGGGGCAGCCTGTTTTCAACCATTATTCCGCAAGTTGAATAACAAAGGAAGAACAGCATCTCTCTTTGCTTTATTTACAGGAATTTCCATGTTGTCTATGTTTTTCTTCAATGCCAAAGAATCACCAGCTATTTTTTATGCATTATCTGGTCTCACACAGTTTTTTTTCTCTGGATTTAATACCGCAATCTATGCAATTATTCCAGACTGTGTGGAATATGGGGAGTGGAAAACCGGACTTAGAAATGACGGTTTTCAGTATGCATTTATTTCACTTGGAAATAAAATCGGAATGGCAGTTGGAACAGCACTTTTAGCAGGATTACTTGGAAAATATGGTTATATTGCAAATCAGACACAAAATGCAATTGTACTTTCAATTATGAAACATGCATTTACGACGATTCCAGGTGCACTTTGGATTGTGACTGCGGTTGTATTATTTTTCTACCGGTTAAATAAAAAACGTTATAATGAGATTGTGGAGGAACTGAAAAATGGAAGAAAAAGTTGATATTGTGGCATTGGGGGAATTACTGATTGATTTTACGGAAGCGGGACACAGTCAGGGTGGGAGAAAACTGTTTGAACAGAATCCCGGCGGTGCTCCGGCAAATCTTCTGACAGTTGCAAGTCATTTTGGGTATCGCACCTCTTTTATTGGAAAAGTTGGAAACGATATGCATGGTAAATTTTTAAAGAGGACACTGCAAACGGAAGGAATCAATACAGATGCTATCGTCGAAGATCCGGATTATTTTACAACACTGGCATTTGTGGAAATCGGTGAAAATGGAGAAAGAAATTTTTCTTTTGCAAGAAAACCGGGTGCAGATACACAGTTAAAAAAAGAAGAACTGGATCAGACATTAATTTCCGGATGCAGAATTTTTCATTTTGGATCATTATCGCTGACAGACGAGCCGGCAGAAAGTGCAACAATCGAAGCAGTAAAAATGGCAAAAGCAGCGGGTGTACTTATTTCATATGATCCAAATTACCGCCCGTCTCTTTGGAAGAGCAAAGAGTATGCAGTGAAAAAAATGAAGTCTGTTGTAGAACTGGTAGATGTCATGAAAGTATCGGATGAAGAGAGTATTCTCCTGACAGGGGCTAAAAGTTATGAGCAGGCTGCAGAAGAAATTCTTGCTATGGGACCAAAGCTGGTTGCCATTACATTGGGAGAACATGGCGTTCTTATGGCAACAAAAAGCAGAAAAGAAATCATAAAAGCGTTTAAGACCAATGCAGTCGATACAACCGGAGCGGGGGATTCTTTCTGGGGAGGCGTATTATGCAGTATTCTTTCTATAAATAAGCCCGTAGAAAAGATGGAATGGGAAGAAATCAGAAAGTGTGCTGTTTTGGGAAATGCAGTTGCAGGATTGTGTGTGCAAAAGCGAGGTGGAATACCTGCGATTCCGACGAAAGAGGCAGTGTTTGAATTTATGCAGAGAGCTTACAAATCAAAATAGCAAAAATTGATGATTCCGGCTTGACTTAATTTAACATCTCAAATATAATAATTGCATACATCAGAAAACGTTCACTCTTCACCGGATGAGTGGTTAAAGCGTCTGGGAGCAAATCGTAGGTGCAGTAATTTACACTGTAAGATTTGTTTCCGGGCGCTTATTTATTTTGGAGGATAGATGCAATATGAATAAGAAAAAAGAATTATTGGTACAGATTATGTGGGAGCTTGCGGGAAGCATCTTTTATGCAATAGGTATATATAACTTCGCCCTGCAGGCAGAGTTTCCTATGACAGGTTTTTCTGGTATTTCGATTATTTTATACCGGCTGTTTAATATTTCAATTGGTTTATCAACGGTTCTGCTTAATATTCCGGTTGCGATACTATGCTGCAAATTATTGGGCAGAAAATTTTTTGTCAGCTCAATACGATGCATGCTTTTGTCTTCTTTTATTGTTGACTATGTTGCGCCGTTTATTTCCGGTGTATCAGGGAGACAGACTGCTTGCGGCATTGTGCACAGGTGTATTTTGCGGAATAGGCTATGCCATGATTTATACAAGAAATTCTTCAACAGGAGGAGCTGATTTTATCATCATGGCTGTAAAAGCATTGCGGCCTCATTTATCGATGGGCAACATCTCTTTTCTTACTGATGTCGGAATTATTCTGGTTGGAGGACTTTTGTTTCGGGATATTGACGGAATGATTTACGGCATGATAGTGAATATACTGTCTGCGGTTGTTATTGATAAAATGATATATGGCATGAATTCAGGCAAAGTAGCCTTTATCGTCACAAAAAATGGAAAGAGAATATGCGATGTAATTGATGAATGCAGTCAGCGCGGAAGCACTATTCTTAAGGCGCAGGGAGGATATAAGCAGGACGATATTCAGGTGGTAATGTGTGCATGCAACAGTAAGGAAATGTACCAGGTGCGTAAATCCGTAAAAGATGCAGACCCTGACTCTTTTATTGTGGTTGTTGAGTCTCATGAGGTGCACGGAGAGGGCTTTAAAATGACAAATATTGGAGAAGCGGAGAACTGAAACATACCTGAAACAAATATAGTGTGAAGATTGTATTTTAGCCTGAAAAAAGCTATACTAATATAGTGATGTAGAGGTTTTATGGCTGAAATTATATATTTGGGAGGTAATTACATGTTAGAAAACTGGATTAAACCACAAATTCCGGAGGAGGAAGAGCTGGATGAGCGCCTGCATGCAGCACGCTCTAAGCTGTCTGTTCTTCAGATGCAGATTAAGGAGCATGGACTGCCTGTACTTGTGCTGTTTGAGGGCTGGGGTACTGCAGGAAAGGGCAGTGTGCTCGGTAAGGTAATCAAGAATATTGATCCGAGATTTTTCAAGGTCGCAACCATGGACGAGCCGACAGAGGAGGAAAGACGCAAGCCTTTTTTATATAGGTATTTTGTAAAGATTCCGGCAAAGGGGAAGCTTGAGTTTCTTGATTCGGGCTGGATGGATGAGGTAGTAAAGGACGTACTGCACGACAAGATAGGAGAGAAGGAGTACAAGAAGAAAATTGAAAGCGTGAAGCGCTTCGAGCGACAGCTGACTGACAATGGTTATCTTGTTATGAAATTTTTCTTCCAAATCAGCCGGAAGGAACAAAAAAAGCGTATTGAGGTATTAAAGGAGAATAAGGATACCAGATGGCGTGTCAGTGGAGATGAAGACTGGCAGAATAAGCATTATGACAAGTGTATGCATGTGTTTGACAGATATCTGAATGATACAAATTCGCCTGCAGATCCTTGGTATATAGTTGATGCAAAGAATAGAAAATGGGCTGAGCTTCAGGTTCTGGAGACGCTGGTTAGTGGAATAGAGACAGCACTTAAAAACAGTAATCTTGCTGTGCCGCTGTTACAGAATGTGTTCCCGCTTGAGAAGATTCCAAAGCTTTCTGAGATATCACTTGATAAGGAACTGTCTGAGGAAGAATACAAAAAGGAGCTAAAAAATCTGCAGTCTAAGCTTAGCGAGCTGCATAACAAGCTATACAGGCAAAAGATTCCTGTTGTCATAGCATATGAGGGCTGGGATGCAGCAGGAAAGGGTGGAAATATAAAGAGAATCACAGGGGCGCTGGATCCGAGAGGCTTTGAGGTGCATCCGATTGCAAGTCCGCTGCCAAACGAGAAAGCCAGACACTATCTGTGGAGATTTTGGAATCGTCTTCCTAAGACCGGGCATATAGCTATTTTTGACAGGACATGGTATGGCAGGGTTATGGTAGAAAGACTAGAGGGCTTTTGTAGCGAGAATGAATGGCAGCGTGCTTACAATGAGATTAATGAATTTGAAAAGGAGCTGTCAGACTGGGGTGCTGTCATCATAAAGTTCTGGGTGCAGATTGATAAGGATACACAGCTGGCTCGATTTGAGGAACGCCAGAATACTCCGGAAAAGCAATGGAAGATTACCGATGAGGACTGGAGAAACAGAGAAAAATGGGATCTGTATGAGACTGCTGTAAATGAGATGCTAAAGAAAACCAATACCACTTACGCACCATGGCATGTGCTTGAGTCAAACGACAAGAAATATGCGAGAATCAAGGCTCTTAAGATTGTGATTGATGCGATTGAAGCTGCTTTGGATAAATAAAACAAATAAAAAGTAAAAACAGATGTATATAAACAGAGATATGTAAAAAAAGAAGCCGGAATAAATCCGGCTTCTTTTAAAGTGTTGGTAAATTAATTTGGGTACAAAAAATGCGCCTCCAGGGGCTCGAACCCTGCACACCCTGATTAAGAGTCAGGTGCTCTACCAAATGAGCTAGAAGCGCAAACATCTGTGTGAATATCTGTGTCACACGGACAAATGATATTATACACAGGGTTTTACAAAAATGACTAAGTTAACTTTTTTAAAAAAATTTAAAATTATAAAAATGAACTTTAAAACACTAAGTAC
>ENA-OQJG01000202-OQJG01000202.1-human-gut-metagenome-genome-assembly--contig:-NODE-202-length-10895-cov-2.336646_pt1 | contig 10895 bp, 17 predicted proteins | sample MGYA00242601_ERZ504767 | MGnify/ENA primary metagenome ERZ504767 (study PRJEB26092, sample SAMD00036362) | human gut metagenome | host: Homo sapiens | study: EMG produced TPA metagenomics assembly of... | reverse complement strand
ATGACTTGAGACATTCTCATGTATCGTTATTGATCAATATGGGATTTACGGTATTGGCAATCGCAGATCGAATGGGACATGAGAGTATTGATATCACTTATCGATATGCACATCTGTTTCCAAGTGAGCAGACACAGATGGCAGAACAGTTGGATATTGAAAGGAATGGAAAAATTAAAATAGGAGAAAAATACTGGACAGTAAAGGAAGATGGAGAAACAAAATCGTAGCATTCCGGGTATCACCGGAAGAAGCAGAGCAGATTGATGCATGTGTCCGATTGTCAGGACTTAGCAAGCAGGACTATATCACAAAACGATTAACTGATCGGGAAATTGTGGTACAGGGAAATCCAAGAGTGTATAAAGCATTGCGAAATCAGATGGCAGAGATTTATGAAGAATTGAAACATCTGGAAAAATGCAGTGAGGAAAACGAAGAGTTGCTGAGTACCCTGAGATTGGTCGCAGAGACATTGTATGGATTGAAAGGGGAAAATGAATGACAGTAAAAGAAAAAATGACTGCTCCGATTGCATCTGTTGGCGCAGATGTGGAACAGCCATCAAGTAATAAATTAACCAACCAAAGTATAGCAGATTTGCTCGGTAAGGGCAATCTGCAAGCCACAAATAATGCGGAAAATACAGCAAAATCAGCAAATAAAAAGAATCCAGATGATCTGGAAACAGTTTCCATGATGGAATTATACGACACCGCATATCCACCAAAACTGCCGATTATAGATGGACTTCTATATAACGGAACTTACCTGTTTGTTGGTTCGCCGAAAATTGGAAAATCATTCTTTATGGCACAGATCGGGTATCACATCAGTAAAGGACTTCCGATTGTGGGGATTTTTCAGTCAGACAGGGAACGGTTCTGTATCTGGCATTGGAAGATGATTATGCAAGGTTGCAGAAGCGGTTATCACAGATGTTTGGAATGGAAGGCAGTGAGAATTTTTATTTCGCTACAAAATCAAAATCGCTCAATGACGGACTGGAAAAACAGCTTGTAACGTTTGTAACAGAGCATAAAGACGCAAGATTGATTATCATTGATACTCTTCAGAAGGTTCGAGAGGTCGGTGGAGATAAATTCAGTTATGCCAGCGATTACGAGATTGTAACGAAGCTGAAAGCATTCAGTGATAAATATGGTATCTGTTTTCTAGTTGTGCATCATACAAGGAAAATGGAATCTTCAGATAGTTTTGATATGATTTCTGGCACAAATGGATTGCTTGGAGCTGCGGATGGAGCGTTCGTCATGCAGAAAGAAAAACGGACAGATAATAAGGCAGTTCTGGAAGTGGCAGGACGTGACCAACAGGATCAGAAACTGTGGTTGAATTTTAATCGGGAGAGATGTGTCTGGGAACTTACCAAGACAGAAACAGAACTTTGGAAAGAACCAGAAGATCCAGTGTTGGAAAAAAATCAAAGAACTTGTAACAGAAACTATGCCTGAGTGGGTAGGAACAGCAACAGAGCTTGTGGAAGTATTGCAGGTGGAAATGCAGCCGAACGCATTATCACGAAAATTAAATGTCAGCCTGGAACGTCTGATTCTGGAATATGGAATCCAGTATAAAACAGAACGAGGACACGATGGAAGAAAAATTAGATTAACCTTTGTCGGAAAACAAGCGTGACGATATGTGACGGTTGTGACGGTATTTTATATAGCGTGACGGTAGTGAAAATATCGTCACTATCGTCACGACCGTCACGGAAAGGAGAAACATGGAAAGAAAATTACAGGTACAGATACCAAAAGATTTATTACTGGCATTGTTCCAGTATCATCTTGCCAGGAATGAGGAATATCTGCCGGAGATAGAAAAAGCATTGATGGAAAAATTAGACAGTATGGTAAAACGTCAGTTATATACAACATTCAAAACAGCACCAACCGAGGAAGAACGGGAAAAGGCAAGACAAGAGTATTTGGATAAGTGTGGAATGCATGAGGATTTTCGTTGGTAAGGATTCTGCTTGATGACCTTATGACAGGAGCGTGCCACGCACCTGTAAATAGCAGACAAAGAGAAGATTTGTAAGGTGTAGCCGGTAGTTGATTGGCGAAGAAAAAACTTTTCAAAAGGGGGCCCTGATTCAGGGCGTCCCTGCGGAAATGATAAATGAAGGGAGAATGACACCATGAGAGAAGGAAGATTAGGTTACAACAGTTATAACAAAAGATATGGATTATTGTCATCAGACTTATGGATTGATTCAGGATTTCACTGCGGAGAATGTCTGGAAGTTCTGGTTGATGATCAGTGGGTAAAAACCCGATGGAAATGAATCTGTCGAGAGAATGGTATTTGGTTGGAACATCGTATTGCGGAGATCTGGAGTATGTACAGGCAAGGATTTATTGTTAGGAGAAAATAAGCCGGATACGGGCAGAAAAAAAGGCGGATACGACCCAAAAATTAAAAGCTAAATCTACAGTTATGGCAGAGACAGGTAGTATCTCACAAAGCCCTCGGCGTTTGAGAGCGAAATACACCCATCGCACAAACTTCGTTTATGCTCTGTGTATTTCGCCCTGCCGGGAGCTATTGTAGCCGGAAACGGTAGTTAGTTTGTAAACGGATGCCGATGCATCCACTCACAAATGATATGGCGGAATTTATTTTTCCGAGGACAAGGAGGGAGTGCCTATCGGAAGAAATTCATTTATTCAAATGACAAAACTAAGCAATGTAAAAGGCAGAATCACTTATATATCCAGTCACGCAAAACAGGAAAATCTTTATGCAGTTTATGAAACCACAGAACGGAAATTTTGGCGGGAACTTGCAAAATGTAATCAGGAAGAATTTGTAAAAAGCGGGACGGATGGTAAATGCATTGAAGCAAGGGAATTGATCATTGCTTTACCAGAGAGTTTTACAGAGTATCAGCCAGACAGATTGTTGCAACTTTTTACAAATCATTTTAAACAGAATTATGGAACAGAGTGTATTGCTGCTTTGCACCACAATAAAAGAAAGACCAATTATCACATTCATTTGATATTTGCAGAACGGAAACTACTGGATGAACCAATCATTAAGATTGCCAGCAGAAATATGTTTTATGATGAAAATGGAAAACATGTCCGAACCAAGAAAGAGATATTAGGAGAAGATGGCGAGATTCGGGAAGGCTGCAGTATTGTGAAGAAAGGAGAAGTCTATGAGAAGAAGCTGTTTACTGCGAAAGATGAACGCTTCAAGAGCAATTCATTTCTGGATGAGGTAAAGCATTCTTATACAGATTTAATCAATATTTATGTGCAGGACGAGAAACAGAAACTACAGGTATTTGAGCGTGGCAGTGTTTATCTTGCAACAAAGAAAATCGGAAAAAATAATCCGAAGGCACAGGAAATAGAAGCAGATAACCAAAAACGCCGGGAATGGAACAGAGCTGTTGATATGGCGTTGATTAGTGGAGTGCCGGAACCGAAGATAATGGAAGTGAAGCGGAAAGAAATCACGGAGCCAATCAGGGAATCAATTGCCCGGCGTGGAAACAGACCACGATTATTTTCCAGAGTTGTAACAGTGGCTGTTGAGGCATTGGAGTTTTTAATAGCAAGTGTGCTGTTTAAGAAACCCAGGGAAGTGCCAAAACAGACAGAGCAAACGGAAACAGAACACCCAAAGCATGTTGCTGAAAATAGCACGGCAGCAGTCAAGACAACAAAAGAAGAAAAGGCAGAACCGGAACAACCTAAAATGACGAGGCTTGCATCAAAGTATCCGAAACTATTTAAAGTGAATAAAGAGCTGGAAGATCAAAACGGTGCAATTCAACAGAAACAAAAACAGCTTTCTGCAAAGAAGAAAGAAATGGAATATTTCTCTTCTGCAGAATACAGAAAGTTTTATCAAATCGCAAGAAACTATCAAACACGTTCATTAAACGTGGATGCAACAAGTGTATTTTTTTATGGGGTACTAAAGGAGTGTTGTAATGGATAATGCAACAATACAAAAATTTTTAGATGAACATGATTATGATATCAGGAAAACACATAATGGGCGTTGGATAGATCAAAAATGTACAATGGATCTGAAAATGTTCATGCTATGGCTGTTAAAATAGACCAAAAGGCTGATGATTTAATCTCAACAACCGCTTTATCGCCTTAGTCAACAAGTACCGAAACTGCGAGGAACTGACGGACACCATGCTCTATGCCTTTATTGACAGAGTGGAAGTCCACGAAGCCACAGGTGGTCGCACCGTTTACCGTCAGCAGAATATCGACATTTATTTCAACTTCATCGGCAACTACTATCCCCCTGTTGAAACTATTTCCGAAGAAGAACGCATTGCCGCCATCGAAGCCGAGCAGTTGCGAAAGAAGCAGGAAAAGGCGAAACGAGCCGCAGAGGTTCAGAAACAGAAAAAAGCAGCATTGAATGAAAGCTGTTGAAGCCGGAGACCCGGAAGCTATTGCTGAATATGAACGCAAACTTGCCTTGCAGCGTGAGCGAAACCACCGCAGACAGCAGAAAATCAAGGAAGCCAGAGAAGCCGACCCTGCCTATATCGCCCAAATGGAAGAAAAGGAACGCTTACAGCGTGAAAAGCTACTGGAAGCGGAACGCAAACGGACAGAACGAGCCAACAGGCAAAAGAAACTTTCCCGAAAGGAGCTGAAAGAAGCCGCCAAGACAGACCCGAAAGCCGCCGAGGAATGGCAAGCCTTGAAAGAAAAAGAAGCCGTAGCCAGACAGCGAAAAAAGGAGCGTGAGGAAGAACGCATGGCGGCAGACCCCGAATATGCCGCTATGATGGCAGAACGCAAGGCTGAATACACGAGGACAAGAACTGCCAAGCGACAGGCAGAGCGTGAAGCCCTTGTAGAGCTTGCCAAGACCGATGAAGAAGCAGCAAAGAAGCTGGCTGAAATGCGAAAGTATCAGAGCCAAGCTACTGTCAGAAGCTATCAGAAAATGAAAGCCGATGCAGAAGCCGGAGACCCCGATGCAATCAAACGCTATGAAACTACCCTTGCCAAACGCAGGGAAGAATATCACAGAAAGAAAGGTGCTTGAATATGGAACTGAATTTTATCAAATGTGGAGACTACTACATCCCCGACATCAAGCTGAAAAATCCGAATATCCGTCTTGGCAAGTGGGGACGGATGCGAAAGGAGTATCTGCGACTGGCTAATCCAGTCCTGTTCTCCGACATGGTGCTGAATGAAACTCTCTATGAGCATTGTGCGGAGATTGAGGAAACCGCCAAGAAGCGTATGGAAATCATCGTGCCACAGCTTGCAAAGGCATACGGCGTGACGGAGCAGCTCAAAGCCGAAAATCAAATCGAATGGGTTCGCCAGATGAACGCTTGTGTTGCACAGGCTGAGGAAGCCATCAAGGGCGAGCTGATTTACTGCTGAGAAAGGAGCGTGAATTTATGATTTTAGAAGCAATCTTCAATGGAGAGATTTATCCGGCAGAAACGGTAGTACCGAAATCAGAGAAGTTTCGGGAAGCAGGACAGGCAATCGCAGACATCATGCGATACTTTGAGCAGACATTGAGCAAAGAAGATTATGCGAAGCTGGATAAGCTCAATGACAATTTTGCAGACTGCCAGACTATGCAGACCGAGGAACATTTCAAGTATGGTTTTACAATGGGCGTTCTGCTGATGAAAGAGATATACGAACTGCCCGACTTTAAGTAAAAAAGTCAAGTGCAGAACCAACAATTTAATATCGTGAGCAAAGCGACAGGTATTTCTATTCTGAGTATCTGTCGCTTTTATTTTATCAACTATCAAGGAGGACTTTTGAATGAAAATGAACCTGAAGGAAATGAAAACCCTGTATACCTTTGGCTGTCCGAACCGTGAAGCAACGGTTGAGCGTTTGCGTTATGTAGCTGCCCTTACTCCTGATCCGGCGGCAAAGAAACTGTTCTATATGCTGTCGGTCAAGCTGAGTGACGAGAAGTGCGACAAATGGTATCGTCGTTTCTACTACAATCTGCGTTTGCAGATGCAGGAATACTACCAGCACAAGGCAGTCATTATGGATAGCTACTGGAATCATCACATGGAGAAAAGTTATGGCGAAGCTGACGAAGTATAGAAAAAGAACTATCATCCTACTTTAATGAAGGCGAGGACACAGCCAGTATCTACACCTACAATGCCAGCCTGCGAAAGCGACTGGCATTGTTCAGTAAAAAGCACCCCGATCTCTGCCGACTGGAAAAATCCCATGAGCAAGGCGGTGTGACTTATCTTCTGGACAAGTCCAGACTTTCTATCCGTCTGCAACCGCCGTACAGCGAGGAACGCAGACGAAAAGCAAGCGAGAACGCCAAGCAAAACGGTTTCAATAGCCAGATGGAATGATGTAGCATTTTGGGTTGATTTGCGGTCAAAATGTCGGGTCTGCACTTGATGTTTTCTTTGGCTGTTAGCTGAAAAATACAGATTATATGAGGTGTACAATGTTGAATTAGAAATACAGATATGATATACTTCGAGTAAGGACATAGTCCTGCAATTATAAATTATAAACATAAGCTGTATACGGAAAGAAGGATTTTGATATGAATTATAAGCATCCTAATTTATTCGTTATGATACCATACGAAGAACGCAATAGAGTATCAGGCTATTTTGATTTAAGCGTTGTTGGAGAAGAATATGCAAAGTTACTTGGTGATTTAACAGATGAATTATCAACATATGCCGTGTCTAAAAATGATGTTGGAGAAAATGCTGTAATTATCCCAATACTGAGAGCAGGAATGTCTATGTCAAATAGATTGACAAAAAGGTTGCCTAAAGCAGATGTTGCACGAATTAGCATGAGACGTAATTTGCATACATTAAAACCATTTGTTGCTTGGGATGAATTTGAACAGATAAAAGAACCAGAAAGTAAAAGAGTTTTTATCACAGATCCGGCACTTGCTACAGCTGGTAGCATTTTGAAAACACTGGAACACATGAAAAAGTATGGTTTCAAAGATGAAAATGTAGTTATTATGGCAATGTTCGGATGTCAATCTGGAATAGAACGAATTTTTAAGGAGCATCCAGAAGTGAAGCTATTTTTAGTCCATATGGCAGACGGAATTAGAGAAGATGGGTATTTACTGCCGTATAATGGAGATACCGGAGATAGATTATATGGAGTAAGAGAAAATGAATATGTAATTTGATAATGTGGAGGTAAAATTATGAATTCCAGAGAATTATTAAATGCGCTAAGTGTCGCTGAGCGTTTAAAAGATACGACAAGGCATTGCTATACATCGAAAGGAAGACACGAGAGTGTAGCAGAACATAGCTGGATGATGACGCTGATGGCTTTTTTTATGCGGGATGAGTTTCCAGATGTTGATATGGATAAAGTTATTCGTATGTGTATTATTCATGATTTGGGTGAATGCTTTACAGGAGACATTCCTACCTTTGATAAAAAGCAAGTGCATGAGGATATAGAAGAAAATTTACTATTTAACTGGATAGATACGTTACCGTCTTATTATGCAGAAGAAAATGAAAGCTCTATATAATGAGATGACAGAAAGAAAAAACTGTCGAAGCTAAGATATATAAAGCTATTGATAGCTTGGAAGCTTTAATTCAGCATAACGCTTCTGATTTATCTACATGGATTCCGAAAGAGTATAAATTAAATTTGACTTATGCAGATGACCGAGTGAGTTTTTCAGAATATCTTACTACATTACGACAAGCTATACGAGAGGATACACTTGCAAAGATAGAAAAATAGTTATAAGTATTGTCTAAGCCAAAGGCGATCAACCGTAAAAAGTTGGTCGCTTTTGTTTTATCCATTATTGCGAAAGGAGCTTGTCTATGAGTAAAGAAGAACTGGAAAAATTGGAGCGTGAGAAATATGTGGTCGAGCGAAAGCTGACCGCAGCCATGCACAAGGAAAAGCGATTGCAGAGCGAATTAAAGAGGTTGACCCGAAGTGAGCGAACCCACCGCCTTTGCACTCGTGCCGGAATGTTGGAAACCTTTTTGAAAGAGCCGACCACTCTGACCGATGATGATGTGATGGAGCTTTTGACTTTCATCTTTCACAGCGAAGCGGTTCAAAAGAAGTTGGATTTGCTGATTGCGAACCGAAAGGAATTGGGGCAGCCGAACGGGAGCTAAAAGACCCTTTTGGAAAAAGGGCGCAATTATACACCACCTAAAGGTTGTGCATTGCGTTCTGCCGAAAGCCCCTTGCAGGGAGCTGATGATTTCCGCAGTCTGCTCCAATCATACAGGGGAAGCTACACTTCCCCTGCGTTGGCTTTGCCAACTACCCCTTTGTGGACTTGCCGCCGGGAAACGATTGCAAGCAATCATTCCCCGACAGCAAGTTTATATTCCACCACCTGACCGCTGCTGAAAAGTATCGGTCATTTTTTTGCACCGAAAGGAGGTTCACACAAATTGCCAGTACCCCACTTCAATATCAAAATCACTCAGCGAAGCAAAGGCAACTCTGCGGTTGCCGGAGCTGCCTACCAAGCCGGAGAAAAGCTGTTTTCCGAGTATGACCAGAAAACCAAGAATTACACTTGCAAAAAAGAAGTGGTCTATACGGAAATCATGCTGCCCCCAAATGCTCCACCCGAATATGCAGACCGAGCAACCCTCTGGAACTCCGTTGAAGAAATCGAAAAGCAATGGAACTCACAGCTTGCAAGACGGTTTGTTGCCGCCCTGCCCAGAGAAGTCCCGATGGAGCTGTTACCGCAGATGGTCAAAGAATACTGCGAGGAACAGTTTGTTTCAAAGGGAATGTGTTGTGATTTCGCAATCCATGACCCCGATCCGCCGGGACACAATCCCCATTGCCATTTCATGCTGACCATGCGAGCCATTGATGAAAATGGAAAATGGATGCCTAAGAGCCGCAAGGTTTATGACCTTGACGAAAACGGCGAGCGTATCAAGCTCCCATCCGGCAGATGGAAAAGCCACAAGGAAGATACCGTTGACTGGAACGAACAGTACCATGCCGAGGAATGGCGGCATGGTTGGGAAATTGTTCAGAACAAATATCTGGAACTTGCCGGAAGTCCAGAACGGATTGATATGCGTTCCTATGAAAGACAGGGACTTGACATTATCCCGACAGTCCACATGGGAACGGCTGTCTCTGCGTTGGAGCGAAAAGGCATTGCCACCAACATCGGCAATCTCAACCGAGACATTAAAGCCGCCAACCGCATGATGAACGCTATCCGCAGCACTATCAAAAGTCTGCGTGACTGGATTGCTGACATTCTGGAAGCCACCAAAGAAGTCATTGCAGAAAATGAAGCGGAAAAGAAAAATGCTTCTCCGAACCTTGCCGTTCTACTGCGTGATTATCTGAATCTGCGAAAGGCAGAGCGTAGCGAATGGTCGAGATACGGACAGCAGAAAGGCACGACCGATGATTTGAAAACCATTTCCCAAGCGACCGTCTATCTACAACGGCATGAGCTTTTCACGCTGGAAGATTTGGACATTGCCCTGCAAGGGGTGAGTGAAAAGGCTACTGCCATTCGTGAAGATATGCAGAAAGCCGCTAACCGCATGAAAGCCATTACCGCCATTCAGACCGCCGTTGCTGATTGTGAAAAGCATAAAGCAGTCCATGACAAGTATATCAAAATCGGCTGGAAAATCCGAAAGGAAGCCTATGTCGAAAGTCATAAGGACGAGCTGACCGCTTTTAATAAGGCATACCGCATTCTGAAAAAGCATGGTGCTGATTTGAATGTGGATTTGAAAGCCTTGCAAAAAGAATATGACGGTCTGCGGACTACTCACGCTGATCTGAAAGAACAGCTTGCCGCAGTCAATGAAGAATTGAAGCCGATGAAAGATATTCGCTACTGGGTTAGCAAGGTTCTATCGCCGGAACAGACGGGAGAGAAACAGCCAGAGCCGAAGCATTCTCTCAAAGAACGCTTGCAGTATGAGCAGGAACAGAAGAAACAGAAACAGGTGCAGAAAGCACCCAAGCAGAAAAAACAGGATATGGAACTTTAACAGGCACTTGCCGTTTTCATTTGGAAAATAGCAGGTGCTTTTTCTATTTCAGGAGGAAATGCCTATTGAATTTATTTGAAGCAGTAAAACAGAATGTAACAACCCGACAGGCGGCAGAACGCTATGGAATCCGTATTAGACGAAACGGAATGGCGGTCTGCCCCTTTCACAATGATAAGAACCCCAGCATGAAACTTGACCGCCGCTTTCATTGCTTTGGCTGTCAGGCAGATGGAGACGCAGTTGACTTTGTTTCCCGACTGTTTGGCTTGCCGAGCAAAGAAGCCGCCATGAAGATAGCTGATGATTTTGGTATCAGCTATGACAGCAGACAGAAACCGTCAATCAGACCGAAAATCCGAGAGCCTACCCCGGAGCAGAAATATCAGCAGGAAGAAAATCACTGCTACAAGGTGCTGTCCGATTACTTCCATCTTCTGAGGAAGTGGGAAAAGCAATACGCACCGCAACGGACGGATGAAGTGTGGCACCCGCTTTTTGTGGAAGCATTGGAGAAGAAAAGCTATATCGAATACCTGCTGGATATTCTTCTCTATGACACTCCCGAAGAAAAGAAGCTCTTGTAGCCGAGCAGAGAAAAGAGGTGATGAAACTTGAACAGCGAATTGCAGGACACACAGCCGAGCATGACCGTGGAAGAAGTCAGAGGAAGTCTGGACTTGACCGATAACGGAGCAATCAAGAACAGCATACGCAACTGTCTGACCGTTTTTCAGAATGACCCCGTTCTGCAAGGTGCTGTCAGATATAACATTCTTACCGAGCGTATCGACATTGTGAAGCCGCTTGGTGGAGCAAGCAGACAGCGACCTTGACCGACACGGAC
>ENA-OQJG01000201-OQJG01000201.1-human-gut-metagenome-genome-assembly--contig:-NODE-201-length-10899-cov-1.976977_pt1 | contig 10899 bp, 11 predicted proteins | sample MGYA00242601_ERZ504767 | MGnify/ENA primary metagenome ERZ504767 (study PRJEB26092, sample SAMD00036362) | human gut metagenome | host: Homo sapiens | study: EMG produced TPA metagenomics assembly of... | reverse complement strand
AACACCGACAGCATCAGTGCATCTGCCCTCTTGAAGAAGCTGCCTTTTATCTGCACGTCACTCATCAGTACGACAGCCGGAAACTCTATTTCCGACAGTGAATATTTTCCGAAGTTTCCTAAGCAATACTGCATACAATAAAAAAAGAAATGCCTGCATATGTGAATATTGCTTTACTCACACTCCCTCGTATCTGTGAGGCAGTGCGTTCCCTTACAAACAGTATATTGAACACGGAAATGGATGCTGCAAACACATAGTATGCACCCGCAAATATATCCGCTATGCCAAAGTCCACACCGACTCTGTCCTTAATCATCAGATAGTCAAATCTCACATCCGATATCGCAAACAAAAGCATAGCAGCAAGCGGTATCAGCACAAAGAAAAATACTACCTCGTATACCCTTGCCCGGCACTCCACTCCGCCACTTAGCGCATAAGCGCATACCGCCATTATCACAAGGAGTACAACTGTAAATGACTCATCCGGTATAAGGCTGTCACGTATCAGCTTTACAAATATCCATGCAAGAAATGCGGCCTGTGACAGTTCGTATATCACAATAATTAAATCATAAATTAACATTTTTGCATGTGTTGTTTTACCAAAGCTTCTGTCATATATACTTTTCTTCTGTTCTCGTACCTCGCTTACTATCCACATAAATAGCCATGCCATGAAAACACCAAGTGCGATTGAGATAAAACCATACTTTCCCAGTTTCGCCAGATTGTTTGGAAGCACCAGTGTGCCGACTCCAAGCAGATTAAAGACGTATAGTCTGTATAGCTGGCGGGGCGATATGCTTTCGTTTTGTGCAAATGTATCTCTTTTACCCATATTTATAGCCATACTTTAATTCCTTTCAAAGTAAAGTATGGCTATAAAATACAATTAATATACAATTCTTAATCTATCATTTTTATCCTGGTATTCCCTATTCCTCTTTTATGTCAATATTCTGCACCTTATCCTCACTTATGAATATCTTTGCATTTGGAAATGCCTTACACAGGCTTTCTACCTCAGTTTCATCTTTTGACAAAGGGGTATCATATATGCATATCGTTTCCAGATTCTTTAGCGATTTTAGATCATCTGCATCTTTTATATTGCTACCCCCATAAGTATATTTCTTTTACCTTTGAACAATTTTTGAGAAAACCGAAATCACTAACTGTACTATCGTAAATCTTAATAACTTTCATATTGCAGCATTTTGCTAAAAAATCAAAATTTGAAATATTACAGTTTTCCAAATAATTTGAAAAAGAAAAAATTTCTATTCTTTTCAAACTTGGGACTATATCTGATAATTCTTTTTGATACTTTTGTGCCTGCTCATATAATAAAAAATCAATGTCTTCCTCTTTTTTTAATGGCTTCCATTTATCGCCTCCACCATTTATTGTTAATATCCTCAAATTTTTACAAAGTTTTATATCTTCTAAAGTATCATACTTTCCTGGAAAACCTATATTCAATTCCTTTATAGCATATACATCTTTATATTTTACATTCTCTGGATTAACGTTTGGTCCAATTGTTCTGCTTATCTCATATGCCATGTTGGAGTCTTTAAATTTTACATGACGATTCATGTATATATATCCAAGTATCACCACGAATATTACCACAAGTATTACCAACATTATATATAGATTATTCTTTTTTTTTATAAAAATTTTTTTATCATACCACTATTTCCCCCTCATTATAATTTTCAATCACATTAAAAATCAAAGGATCTCTATTCATTATTTTTATACTATTTAGAATAATATATATATCTTCATATTTTTTAGTTTTATTAAACCAAGACATATTTATCCCATCTTTAGGATATCCAATTTCAATCGCAAAATCTCTATGCTCTTTCATGTACTTATTATAGGATTCAACAATCTTTTTCGTTTCTGGTCCTGGATATAAATATATCTTACACGTCTCTGGATTTTCATTTACATCATTTGCAACACATATTAGTCCAAATTCATCAACAATCCAACCAATGTGATTGGCAAATTCACTCACCGATATTGTTTCCGCTGTTTCTAATTTACTCTCACTATTATCACAAATATACACAAACTGACGATATAATCCCAGACCCCGGGATTTTACCAATTAGCGAAGATGTTATCTGATTTACTACACTATCCGACAGCGTACCAAGCATATTTGTATTTTTATCAACTCCTGCATTTGCCCTTATGTACTTTATCCCTTTGTTCGCAAGATCATCCTGTCCTCCCTGATCAAATCCAGCAAATGAAGTGGTCATTACTTTTTTATTGTTGACTTCTCCTTCTATTATTGTTGGCTGTGAAAAATATGGATAATACACAGCAGTCAAATCTCCGGCTTTATTATTTTTAATATCAATAAGATTAGAATTTAACTCTTTTATAGTACCATCCAGCTTTATTTCTCTTACCATAACCAGGTCTTTATTTTTACCAAACTCTTTAAAAAAAGTATTATACTGTGCTGCTGTAGAAATCCATCTATTTCTTTCATCACTTTCTGATGTATATCCTATTGCAATCCATATTTGTGTAACCCTGTTTATAGCTGCAGATAACCCATTATATTTTTTATTTAAAGAGTACCAATACTTTTCTGTCTTTCCTTCAATACCATTATCAAAAACAACAGGATTTCTTTCTCCGTTCTTTGGTTTCTTAATCGTATAGCAATCTACCAGAATTTCCTCTAAAATGTCGGCATCACCATTTTTAATAATATATTCCGCAATCATATTGTATTCTTCATCTGATATGTCATCGGCATCTTTATCTAATATATTTTTCCAATTTACTCCTATTATATTCTCTGTTTCCTTTGGAAGCGAATTTATAAATCCATCTTTTGAAAAGTTATTCTCAAAATTCACATCTGAAATTGACTCTTTTAATTTATTAATTATAGTATCAAAATCTGTCATCATATCATTAAAATCTCTAAATATTGTTGCATAAGTTTCATCAACATTAATTACATTCCTAAAAATATCATCAATCTTTTTTGCTGTATAATTCTCAAAATCTGATATATCTCTTAGATAGCTTTGAAAATTTGACAAATCATCTTCAAGTTCAAGCGAATTAAAAAAATTCGATATATTTAATGGTATATCGCTAAAAAAATCCAGTATCTCACCATCATCTGAAACTCCTGACTGCAACGCATCATAAGCCTCCTGTGTAAATTTTCTTATTCGTCCCATTTTATTTTACTTCTCCTTTTATCTGTTCAGCACATCTCTGGTCTGTATCTTCAAAATTACCATTTATTTTTACGATAAAATCAGCCGTTGCCTGTATAAGACCTTGTAAATCCGTCTTTACATTTTCAATTATCTTTTCTCCCTCTTGTATGGCAGTGTAGGCCATGCCTTCATCACCTTCCTGCTTACTTTTTGAAATATTAACTTCATTTATTTCATTTATCAATTCCTGTAAGTCGTTAACAGCTTCATCAATACCATTTCTATCAATTTGTAAAACATTGCTCATAACATATTCTCCTTAGTAAATTTCTCTGTCTGCCTCATCAATATCCTGTATAAATTTTTGCATATTGCTTTTATTGTTATCGCACAAAACTCCTGCTGTCTTAAATAGTAACATGCTTGCAGTGTCCGCAAAACTATATAATTTTTCGGCAGTAAGTCCTTTCATACTTCCATCATCTATAATCCCTTTTAATATTCCGATATATTTAATAATAATATCATCTATCTGTTTTCCCACCTCCATATATGCCTGTGAATACTCTCCTATATAATTATCATCAATAATAATTATATTTCTACTTCCCAAAGGATTCATAACTGCCACTATCCCAACCTCCTCAGTTCATACTTTAAGATTTGTCTTTTATACATTATTGAAGAAATCATGTCATATTTTTCTTCTAACATATTTTCATTATTAAGAATCTCTTTGTCCATCTGTTTCATCATATTCAATAATCTATTACTGTTAACATTATAACAATTGCCAGATACTCGATCGCTCATTCTTCCTACATATCTTTCAACTAGCTTAACATTCTGTATTAAACATGACATATTCTCTAATTTTATCTTTTTTTTCTGCCTTTTGATTTCATACTTATCGCATTCACTCTCAAAACGTTTTTGCGTGCACTTTTGATTTTTTATGATTTCTTCAAGATTTTCAGCCTGTGATCTGAGTTTAACTATATCATTGTCACAGGCAATTATACTTTTTCTTATTTCTTCTTTTCTTTTTGTTCCATAACCTCTCTCCCTTTCGCGCAAATTCATACATAATATATATGTTATCATTTGTATTGTTTAATTACAATAATACAATTTTACCATTTTCATCAACTTATTTTGTCCGATTTTCTTTCAGCTTCCTGCACTCCTTTTCTCTTGCAAATACAGGCCGCCTCCATAGTCTGCGAAGCGGAAATCGTATGATACTGTCCTTTTCATCCTCGCCGCCTGTCAGCTCGCTGCCCACAAATGGCATCATGTATGGGTAACCACAGCTTTTGAGCTTTGCGAGATGCAAAAGTATCACCATCAGACTTATTAAAAATCCAAAATATCCAAGCCATGCCGACATCATTATTACAGCGAATTTGAGTATCCTAAATGAAAATGCAAACTCCTCACTCGGTATGGCAAACGAACAGAGTGCGGTGAATGCAACGAGGATGACCACTATAGGGCTTACTAAATTTGCATCCACTGCTGCCTGTCCGATTATGAGGCCTCCGACTATGCCTATCGTGTTTCCCATTGCTCCGGGAAGTCTTATGCCGGCTTCGCGAAGCAGCTCAAAGGACAGCTCCATCATGAGCACCTCTATGAGCTGGGGAAACGGGCAGCCGAGTCTGGCTTCATAAAACGCCAGTATGAGAGGTGTCGGCAGTATCTGTGTATGAAAATTTGTGACCGCCAGATAAAGCCCCGGCAATGTAAATGACATGAAGGCAGCCACGTACCTTATCAGTCTGGCAAAGCTTGCCGCTATCGTTCTGTTATAGTAATCATCTGCGGTTTTTAAAAAATTGTTCATGGTGGTTGGCAATATTATCGCTATCGGTGAATTATCGCACAGCACCACCATCCGCCCTTCTAGGAGCGCATTTACCGCCACATCCGGCCGCTTTGTGGTCTGAAGCTGTGGAAACGGTGAATACCATTTTGCCTCAGCAAATTGTTCAAGAACTCCCGAATCACCCACATGGTCTATTACATAGCTGTCCAGATTTCTTTCCACATCCTCTACAAGCCCCCGGTTTTTACGAGGTCTCTCACATATAGTATGTCCACATTGCTGTGTCCTCGAAGTCCCTTTTTCACCTCTTTACACTTTAAGCGTGTGCTCCTTAACCTGCGCCTGATAAGCGCTGTATTTATCTTTATGGAATCAGCAAAACCCTCATTGGAGCCTCTTATGACCTTTTCCGAATCAATCTCCTGAATTGACATGGCAGGATATCCCTTATCAGGAAGCTTGAAAGCATCCGGATAACCATCCACAAAAAAAAATCACGTCTCCTGTCAGCATCATCTGGGCCGCCTCATTAACCGTGTGCAGATGTGCAAATTCAGATAGAGCTGCCTGATTTTTGTCAAGTACTTCCTTAACCTGATCCCGTTCTATCCCCTCAAGGTATGAGGTAAATCGTCCAAATGCACTGTTATTGATACCTGAGCCTGCACATGTCACCTCAATATAAGCAACAAAACACTTTATTGAGGCATCACGCCCCAGATACATCTCCTGCATCTTGATATCTGAGCAATCAGAATATATCTGCCTGAAGCTTTTTATGTTCTCATCTATGTTTGTGGTCATCTTTAACTCTCCTATATACCCAATAAATCCCGTAAGATTTAAAATCCCTGATATAGTATGACCATACAAGCCCGTAAATATCCCTGATTACTTATTTTTTGCTATTATCTAAGCCACTAACTAAACCACTAAAAAAGGCCGCCGTTCACACGTCAGTGCGGCCGGCAGCCCCTGGTTTTGTTATATTATTTTGTATTTTATTATCTTTGTCTGCTATATTCTTGTTATATTGTTGTTATATTTCTGTTTTATTTCTTCTCTTCATCCTGCTTTTTGTATCACAGCCTTCACAGCAACCGCCTGATTAGCCACATGCGTATGCATTTCTGTAGTCACAAGCTCCATATTTCTTGCCTCAAGCGCCCTGTAGATGGCATCATGCTCCTTCACAAGCATCGGATAATTCTTTGGGTCCTTCAAATACTCCACTCTATAGCGGTACATCTGCTCGCGGATATTGTTCATCATAGATACAAGCTTAGCATTGTTGGTCGCCTCATAGATAGCATCGTGAAACTTCACATCCTCTTCAGCTATCTTTTTCACATCTCCTGAGTCCATGCTCCTCTTGAACTCGTCCTTTATGGTTTTTAGATTCGCAAGCTGCTCATCACTGATTTTCTTACAGGCTATTTTGGCTGCAAGCTCATCGAGAGCCTCTCTCACCTCAAGCACATCCTCCATATCCTTGAGAGTCATCTTGGCAACCTCTGCGCCCTTTCTCGGCATTGTGACTGCAAGCCCCTCCTGCTCAAGCATTCTGATTGCTTCACGTATAGGTGTACGGCTGACTCCAAGCTTTGACGCAAGCTGCAGCTCCATAAGTCTCTCTCCCGGCTTGAGCTCGCCCTTTAAAATTGCCTCACGAAGTGTATTAAACACCACATCACGCAGTGGCAGATATGCATCCATATTTAAAGTTAAATTATCAGTCATCAAACTTCTCCTATCTCTTGTATTATCATTCTCACATATAAGAAAAAAGTAACTATAAAGCACCCGCTGTGCTATCCGGATATCACGTTATTTGCGATTATTATATACAGATGTCAGATACACCTGTCTGGCAAGATGTGAGCTTCTCATGGCTTTGTACGCTTTCTTTGCAGTATCTTCATCGTCAAACAGACCAAAAACCGTCGGACCACTACCGCTCATCATGGCTCCTACCGCGCCATTTGAAAGCATATGCTTCTTTATCTCATCTATCACCGGATAATTTGGTATGGTCACAGTCTCTAAGACATTTCCCATATGCGCTGCGATATCATGCAGATTCTTAGCCTTTATATCATCTATCAGGCGGTCTATATCCGGATGAATAGTCGTATCATCAAGCTTCAGATTCTGATACACAAATTTTGTGGATACCGAGATGGACGGCTTTGCAATAAGCACCGGACACTTTACCATTGGAGGAAGAGGACTAAGCGCCTCTCCTATACCCTCGGCCAGCGCCGTACCTCTCATAATACAGTATGGTACATCCGCACCTATCTGCACACCTCTTTCCATAAGCTGTCTCTTTGTCAGTCCCAGTGAAAAAAGCCTGTTTACACCTATAAGCATGGCTGCCGCATCAGTACTGCCCCCCGCCATCCCTGCTGCAACAGGAATACGCTTGTCCAGCTTCACTGATACACCGTCAGTTATAGAAAACTCATCCATCAGAAGCTTTGCAGCCTTGTATATGAGATTGTTCTCGTTTACAGGGAGAAAAGACAGATTGGTCTGTATCTGTATGCCGGGCTCCTGTGTCCTTTTGATATCGAGCCTGTCATACAGCTGAATGGTCTGCATAATCATGCGGACCTCATGATATCCGTCCTCTCTGCGCCTCACCACATCCAGCCCCAGGTTAATCTTGGCTAATGCTTTTAATGAAATATCGTTATTACTACCCATATTGTATTACCTCTGTTTTTTGTATACAAGGATTATAACACACCCTGCCAAAAAGAGCAAATTTAAATATTCTCATTTAATTGTTCATTTTCATTACTTTTCAGATTTTCCACGTATCGCACAAAAAACTATGTTCACATAGTACATGTTTACTAGATTTAAAAAGTAACCCTCTAACGCACCACAACAAAAAGCCTCACAGCATATCAATAATGCTTGTGGGGTACTTTTTTTAAAAAGTTTCTCTAAACTCGTATGTACTAATTTTTCTATTTCTTTCCAATATAAATTTGCTAATCAGCTCGTTCATTGTCTCCGCCTGTGCTGAAAGCTCCTCACTTGTTGCTGATGTTTCCTCTGCATTTGCTGAGTTGGACTGTACAACATCTGATATCTGATTAATACCGGCCTCTGCCTGCTCCATAGCCTTTGCCTGCTCCTCTGCAATCTCGCTGAGTTTTTGAGAAGAATCTGCAACTTCCTTCATACCATTGATAACCTTTTCAATAGAAGTACTTACGCGCTCTGCAGCTTCATTACCCTCGTTAGATACCGCAATGGCACTCTCTATAAGCTGACGTGTGTCAACTGCAGCCTTGGCACTCTGCTCTGAAAGACTTCTGATTTGTCCCGCAACAACTGCGAATCCTTTACCTGCCTCACCTGCACGCGCTGCCTCGATAGCTGCATTGAGTGAAAGAAGGTTTGTCTGACTGGCAATATCCTCAATCTCAGAAATGATGTTCTCGATTATTTTTGGATGTCTCGTTGATGCGTGTCATTGCATCTACCATTGCTGTCATCTGCGCACGGCTGTTGTCAGCTTCGTCTGCATACTGTTTGCCTGTACATAGGACTCATGTGCCTGATCTGCTGCTTTTTCAATGTTCTCTGTGATGCTTGTGATCGTAGCCTGTAACTCTTCTACTGCACCTGCCTGCTCAGTAGCACCCTCTGCAAGACTCTGGGATGCCTCTGCAAGGTTTGTAGAACCTGCAGATACCTGGCTGGATGCATCTTCAATAGAACGTAATGTAACGATCATCTGATTCTTCATATCACGCATGGCAAGAAGTAATTTTTCAAATTCACCCTGATATACTTCCGGACAGTCTGATTTGATATCAAAGTTACCGCTTGCCATATCAGCAAGATGTTTGCCACAGTCAGCGATAACTATATTTAATGTTTCTTTCATCTCATTTGCTGTCTGGATTATGTCAGCCACCTCATCATGCGTATCTACTATCGGGAATGGATCTGTGAGGTACCTTTTGCAAATGTTGTAAAACGGTCGCTTATAACGCACCAAGAGGTACTGCGATCCTTTTGCAATGGAACTTCCCATTCTCATTGCCTGTGCAAATGCAAATACAATACTTGCAACAATCACAATAAGGAAAATAATACTAATGGCAGAAAGTCTTGCCGCAAGGGAGTCTCCTTCGTTTATGTTTGCATCCAGCAAGTCCGCTGTAAGGCTGTAAACCTGCTCATACAATGGATCTACGGTATCGTTCATCATTTGCTGGGCTTTGATGCTGTCTTCATTGTCCGTGGAAGCGCCGATCTCCATCGCTTGGGCTTCTGCATCCCAGTACTGCTGAACAAGTGTGTTCACCTGCTCATAGAGATCTTTCTCAGTGCCTGTCACACAGGTGTTCGCAACTATAGCCCAGTAATCATCAAACTTCTGTTTCTTTTCATCATGTATCTGTTTCATGGTTGCGATCATATCAGTATCATTGTAACCAATCACACCGCGCGCTGCTGATCTCGCATCTGCAAAAACGATCATTGCCTTTCCGATATCACCCTGCGAAAAACCATAATTAGTAAGTGCATGTTTATACTGCGTAGATATAATAAGCATCATAATTGCTCCAATAACACCTGCAATGGATGCAAGCAGTGTAACGACTGTGAAACATTTTTTCAGCCGTTCCTGAATTTTTAGATTCTTATACATAATCTTTTCCTCCTGTTTGTGCGCTTTATTTACTATGTGTGTCAGGTATTGTCATCGATAAGCTGCTTTATCCCCTGCTGCTCGGACTGTGGCATCAGTTTTGACACCTCAAACATCACGATCAGCTGCTTATCATAGGATGCCACATCATTAAAGCAGCTCTGATTGGCATTCATGATTGTCGGCATCGGAATCACCTGTTTTTCATTTACATCAATGATCTCACGGACACTCTCTACTTCAAGACCAATCTTCATGCCATTCATACTTGCCACAATAACATTTTTTATATCCTGTTTTGGATATCCGAAATAGTCAGCAAGATTACATATCGGAACGATATCACCATGCAGATTCACGATTCCTTCGATATGCGCAGGTGCATTTGGAACACCTACCACACTCATTCTTGTTTCAATCGACTCGACATCATCCACTGGTATTCCAAACCGGACATTATTGAGCATAAACGTCAGTAATTGCATTCTCTCACCTTCTTTGCTGTATTTTTGCCTATAAAAAACATCTTATGGTTATTGTACCATTTTAGTAAAATATGTAAACTATTTTTTTATACTTTTTTTAATTTTTTGACAAATATATTTCATTCATGCTACGATAACACCATCTGCTGACTGTTTTTACAGTCACTTATTAATAATATGAAAGGACTTACAGACTATGGATAATAGAATTGTTGACCTGCACGTACATTCCACAGAATCAGATGGCACCTTTACTCCCACTGAGGTGATCGCAGAAGCCAAAAAAGCTGGTCTTTCCGCTATCGCCCTGACTGACCATGATACCGCCACAGGTATAAGAAAAGCTATGGGCGCCGCAAAGGAAGCCGGTATCGAGCTGATCCCGGGCATTGAGCTTTCCACTGCTTACACGTTTCCGGGAAAAAAACAGGAAAAGGAAATCCACATCGTCGGTCTCTACATTAACCCGGATGACCCGGAACTCTTAAAAATGACTGCTGAATTCCGCGAATGCCGGGATAAACGCAATGAAAAAATGATCGCTGCCCTGCAGGAAGAAGGATTTCCAATTACTATGGAAGCCCTTCTGGCAGAGAATACAGACAGTGTCATTACGCGTGCAAACATCGCACGTTTCCTTTATGAACATGGATGGATCAAATCCGTTTCCGAAGCCTTCGACAAATACATCGG
>ENA-OQJG01000200-OQJG01000200.1-human-gut-metagenome-genome-assembly--contig:-NODE-200-length-10916-cov-5.264065_pt1 | contig 10916 bp, 19 predicted proteins | sample MGYA00242601_ERZ504767 | MGnify/ENA primary metagenome ERZ504767 (study PRJEB26092, sample SAMD00036362) | human gut metagenome | host: Homo sapiens | study: EMG produced TPA metagenomics assembly of... | reverse complement strand
CCGGTGCCAATTATTGTATCTCATGCAGAGGATTTTGGATGCTAACGGAGTCCTTTGGTAGAGCGACAACAGAAAATCATTCCGGTCGGGACAAACAAGTCCCGGCTGTGAAGGATTGCAGATTTACACAGACTGCATTCGGAACAGTTGTACATGATTCAAGTGGGAAGTGGCTTGGTCAGTACGAGACAGAAGATGCAGCTGTAGAGATGATTAGGGAAATGGCACAGAACATTGGAGGGTACGACGATGAAATATGAAGGATATAAAATTGGTCCGGTGATTCGTGATATCCGTAAGGACAAAGGACTTCTCATTGAAGAGGTTGCTGCTAAAACTGGAATAAGTGTTTCGACACTTGGACAGGTGGAGCAAGGAGGAAGAAACTTGAGCATGAAAAATTTGTATATGCTTATGGAAGTTTATGAAACAGACGCAAATAGCTTACTTGCAATAGACTGTACACCGGATTCATTAGATTCGAGGCTAAAGCGGTTACCTGCAGATAAGCAGGATTATTTGAAAAAGACATTTGATTTTATGATAGAGCAGGCTTTGAAGTCAGCATAGGAGGCAGAGAATGAGAAGAAAGATTAAAAAGATGGATTGCATAGAATATCTTTCAGTGCAGGCTCCATTGGAAAAAGTAAATATGCTTGAAGACAAGCAGAGCAAATATATACATGAATTTGTAAAGAGAAAAGAATATTCAATCGTGGGAAAGATAAGACGCAATGGCTTTTCGCAGAGAGATGTTGATCGCCAGTGGAATCAGATTGTGAATATGATCCGCAAAAAGCAAATCAGTGGAGTAGTTGTTGCGAATATGGCAGCTATATCCAGCAGTGTTGCGGATGCTTATTTTAAGGTAGGACTGGTTATTGAAGCAGGCGGCATTGTGGTGACTGTAGATGAGGGCAGATTGGATATGCACATCAAGAAGGGAGCATAGATATGAGCAGACGAACAGAAAAAAGAAGATATGGTAAGTATAACAAATTTGATGTCGTGTATGCAGATTTTGGAAAAAATCCACATGGCATCCAGGGAGGAATCAGACCAGGAATAATTATTTCATGTGATGCCAGTAATCATGATGGTGCACCACAGGTGTCAGTAGTCCCTTTGAGCAGTAAGTTAAAGGATATTCCGGTACATGTGATTTTAAATCCGAAGGATGTGAGTGGATTTGGATTAAGTAAGATATCTGATTTTATGCCTGAAGATGCACAGACAATTTCAAAAGGCTGCATTAGAGCAAAAAGTGGAACTGTCATTGAGGATTCCGGCGTGAGAGAAGAAATAGACAGAGCATTGATACGACAGTTTGATCTGTTACCTGTAGCTCGCAAAATGGTAATGGAGGAGTTAGCAAATGGACAGCAGAACTAAAAAGACTAATAATAAAAGATTTGTCAGATATTCAGAAGGAGCAGAGATGTATTCAATGAGTGTGTCAAAGTTTATGCAGTTAGCGAAGGATGCAAAGGCATGTTATAAAGTGAATCAGCTGGTGTTGGTTAATCTGGATATTATTGATGAATATCTGGAGACTTTCCATATTGTAGATGACGAGTTTTATAAGTAATTATGAGAAATGACGCATTGATATAGAAGAAATACAAACAAGTATGGAGAAAAATGAGCCAAGAGAGAAAAAATGTATTGACTTTCGGTCAGACCGAAAGTATAATATGACTAAGATATGAAGGAGGCATACAGATGGTTAGAACTGGAAGACCAAAAGCAGATAAACCTTTTGATCATAAGGTAACTGTTAAATTCAAAGAAGAGGAATACCAGATAATGGTTGAGTATGCTGAGACTCATAATCTATCCATTTCGCAATTGATTAGAATGGGTGTTGAATTACAAATGAAGCAGCAGGCTAATCAGTAGAACAGGCTCTTTTCTCCGGAAAGGAGAGAATAATGGCTTGTAGAAAAGATGGTAAAGGCAGAGTATTAAGAAAGGGTGAGGGTTACAGAAAAGGCGACGGAAGATACTCATATGTATATATTGATCCATTAGGCAAGAAAAGAACCATTTATGCAAAGTCTTTGGTAAAGCTTCGAGAAAGAGAAGAACAGTTACAAAAAGACCAGTTGGATGGACTTGATATCTATGTCGCAGGAAAAGCTGATGTAAACTTTTTGTTTGACAGGTACATATCAACTAAAACAGAATTGCGTAGCACTACTTACAGTAATTATTTGTATACATGGAATCATTTTATTCGTGATACATTTGGCAAGAAGAAAGTAAGAGATGTGAAATACTCAGACGTGTTATTCTTTTATACAGACTTGATTAATAATCAGGGATTACAGATTAATACGCTTGAGACAATTAACACAGTATTAAGACCTACATTTCAGCTTGCTGTCAGAGATGATATCATAAGGAAGAATCCGGTAGACGGAGCATACTGTGAAGTAAAGAAGCGTAATGGTGGTGCCAGAAAAACAAGGCGAGCGTTGACTGTGGATCAGCAGAGAAAATTCATGGAGTATGTAGCAAAGAATCCATTCTTTTATCACTGGTATCCATTCTTTGTATTTTTGTTAGGAACTGGATGCAGAATAGGAGAAGCAATTGGGATACGCTGGGATGATATTGATTTGGAGAATCGAATCATTGATATCAATCATAGCTTAACCTATTACCAGAGAGCGGATGATTCATATAAATGTGAGTTTAGAGTATCTTTGCCAAAGACGGAAGCTGGTAATCGTAGAATACCTATGATGCAGCAGGTATATGATGTGCTTCAGGAAGAATATGAGAGACAGAAGCAAGAAGGCTTTTGCATAGAGAATGTAGATGGTATGACCAATTTTGCTTTTACAAATCGTTTTGGAATGCCACACAATCCTGCCGCAGTCAATCGTGCAATTAAGAGAATTGTAGATACTCATAATTCTGAGGAAGAGGTGGCTGCTAAAAAAGAGAAGAGAGAACCTATTATGATTCCAAGATTCTCCTGCCATATCTTCAGACATACGTTTGCATCAAGATTTTGCGAGAATGAAACCAACATCAAAGTAATTCAAGAGGTAATGGGACATGCTGATGTATCGACTACCATGAACATATATGCAGAAGCAAACCCAGATGTTACCAAATCAGTAATTGAGAAATTATCAAAAAATATGGATATTTTTTAGAAAAGAGTCCTGTGATTGAACTCTTTGAAGATTGAAAATATACCTATTCATACTGAGATAAATATGCTATACTCATCTAGTATTGTAGTCTTTGACACGGCAGTACATGTCTTAAAATAAAAAGACGTGTTTTAAGGCGAATGACATCTTTTGGACGCACAAAAGTCAAAAAAACGTCTAAGAGTATCCAAGTATATAGAATCCGGGAAAGCCCATTTTCCAAGGGTTTGCAGGGATATACAAGAGTTAGCTTAGCAATCAAAAAAATTCCCGACAATGAAGTCACTGGACGCTGATAAGAAATCTGCGAAGTCAGAAAATAGCACTTCCACAGCAGCACCGGAGAAAGAAGAAGTTATCGACTTCTCCAAGGTAAAGGTAGAGCCTTTATTTGAGGAAGAGGTAGATTTTGATACATTCAGCAAGTCAGACTTCCGTGCAGTAAAGGTGAAAGAGTGTGTTGCAGTACCGAAGTCAAAGAAACTGTTACAGTTCACTCTTGATGACGGAACAGGTATTGATAGAACAATCCTTTCTGGTATTCATGCATATTACGAACCAGAAGAATTAGTTGGAAAGACACTTATTGCGATCACTAACCTGCCACCGAGAGCCATGATGGGAATTGAATCCTGTGGAATGCTTCTCAGTGCAATCCATGAGGAAGAGGGCGAAGAAAAACTTCATCTTCTGATGGTTGATAACCATATTCCGGCTGGTGCAAAGCTGTACTAAAATTAAATATAAAATGTCTAAAACCATGATGTCAGACCACAGTTGACAACAATTTGACAACAAAATTTGGGAGAATGATGAATCGTTATGAAGCATGACGAATTTCAGGTGAAAGGGCACAGGTTTGGACAATGAAGTAAGAGCACTTCTTAGAGTTAATCTAAGAGGTGCTTTTTTTCGTCCTTGGAAAGTCACATCCCAGCGGTCAGCTTCTGTAAAACAGTAAATCTAATTTTGGAGGAAAACATCATGGGTAAAAGTTATAAACCAATTACAAGTATGAAAGAAGTACCAGAGCAGCTTAGAAAATTACGCCGACAGTATCTGCGCTATCAACAGGCAGAAATCATTTACAGTATCTCCCATAAGAAACTTTTGGAACTTGCAAGTGATGCAGGTGCGATTTACAGAATAGATGGAACGGTACTGATTAACAAGGATATTTTTGATACTTATCTGGAACGATTTCATGAACCGGCGACAGGAAAAGGCAGGGAGGAAATGATGGATGAGCGGTAATGTATGGCTGTTTTTCAGATGAGATTGACGATGAAGATCTGGAATTTATGAGCCATGACTACGTGACCTACAATATGGCATGTGAATATTACAGACTGGGAATCAAGCCCGTAGTTCGTATGGCACATGAAGCCGGAACAGTATATAAGATTGGGAAGAAAGTACTGATTCGTAGAAGTATATTTGAAGCGTATCTGCGAGAGCAGAGGAAGATTTGATAGAGGAGAAGAACATGAGTGAACAGAGAAAAATAATACATGATGATAACAATGGATTGGATTATGTGCTGGTGGGAGATTATTACATGCCGATGTTAGCCTTGCCGGAGGAAAACCGACCGATTGGTTACTGGGGAATACTTCGGAAACAATATCTGAAAAAACATAAATCAGGGATGTATTCTTATCTTTTGTTGACCGGAAAACTGGATCGCTATCTGGCAGATCTTAACGAACAGACACAGGAACGGTATGAGCTGATTGAAGCACAAATGAGAATTGCGGATGGAGTTACCGAGAAACTGAAGAGTCAGAATCCTATGGAATGGGTGCGACAGTGTAACAACATCAGGAATCGTGTGCAGGAAATTGTATTGAGTGAATTGGTATATGTATAGGAGGAGCGTATGAGATACAGGATTGAATATGCAGATGGAAGATGCTGCAATTTTGCAAACAGCAGAAAAGATTTACTGGATTAGTTGAAACTGTTGAAAGATGAACAAATTGTTGATATTCGTAAAATATATAAAAGTGGTGTTACCGATTCAGTTCTGGATAGTTACCGGATTTATCTGAAACAGTGAGATAACATGGAAAGGGCAGGTATAAATCTATGAAATTGACAAAGGAGATTGAAGAATTTATCAGTCTAACAATAACAGAGCACATGGGGAAAGAGTATGCAGACTGGAAAATGAAACAGCAATCTGTGACAGAGCCAGATAAAGTTGAAGAAGAATATGAAAAGGTAATTGCTTCATTATCACCAGAACAGGAAGAGGCAATTCAAAATACTGTGATGCCATATTCAGTAGTGGAGCAGATACAGAAGAATTTTTTTATCGTCTGGGGCTGAAAGATGGATTGAAATTAAAGAAAGTAATAAAAAGTATATTGAAATCTCTTTCGTAAGTAAGAAAGTAAATTGAAGAAGCATTGGCTGCAATAGTGGTTGATGCTTCTTTTTTTGATTTTTTCAAAATCATCTGACATTCTCTGCTTTCCCATGTGTGATTAGTAGGAAAAATAAATTTTTCTGCGAAAGTACCGTCCAAACGCTCTCTGAAACTTGCAATTAGTGAGGAAATATTTCACTTATGCGAAAAAACTTGCAAAAGAGGGTTGGTAAATACTGTTTCCAACGCTTTATAGGTAGAGGAACAATTATTTTTCAAAAATTCTTCAAAATCATGTCCGTTTTTGTTCGTCCCAGTACAGAGTATGTGAAGGGACTAATGAAATTAAAAGAAAAAATGATAAAAATGCAAAAAAATATCACGATTCTTTTGCATCATGTTAAGTTATTTGACTTTAGTAATTAGAGGACGTTTTGGAATGTTCCTTCGCTGAACCTTGACAATTGATAAGTGCACCCTGGAAGCCTACCAGGAGTTCTGCCATGACCTTTCTTTTTCTGGAAGCAAGCGGAATCATAATGACACTCCCGATGATGGGCGGCTGACCGGAGCCTTATGGTCAGTGTCCTGCTGATGCAGGCAGAGGCAGTCTGAGACGGCTGCAGGTGACAGGGAAACGCACACCAGGCCGCTGATGAAAAATGAAACTGATAACAATGTTTACAGGGTGAAATGCCCGGAAAGGATGGTAACGATTATGAATAAAGTGATTTTAATGGGAAGACTGACAAAGAACCCGGAGATTAAATATGCCGGGAAAGATAATGATATGGCAGTAGCAAGATATACACTTGCGGTAAACAGAAGGTATAAACGTGACGGTGAGCAGGAAGCAGATTTTATTTCTTGTGTCACATTCGGAAAGAGTGCAGAATTTGCACAGAAATATCTTCATAAGGGAATGAGGATTGTAATTGGCGGTCGTATCAGTACTGGCAGTTATAAGGACAAAGACGGGAAGACAATTTATACCACAGATGTGGTTGTGGAAGAACATGAATTTGCTCAGAACAAGGACAGCGGTGCCGAAGCGAATTTGTCAGGAACAGAGAAAACAGATGAAGACGGATTCATAGAAGTACCAGATGGTGAGCTCCCATTTGACTAATCCGAAATAAATGGTTGGAGATATCAAAAATTACAGGTATTTAACCTAACGAAATCGTGATATAATCAAAATATGTTCAGATGAAAAATATGGAGGTTGCTTATGGGCGTAAGTTATAACAGATTATGGAAAATGCTCATAGATAAAAATATGAAGCGGATAGAGATGCAGTACCTCACCGGGATCAGTGGAAATATTCTTGCCAGGATGGGAAAAAACCAGTATGTATCAATGGAGACGATTGAGAAGATCTGCAAGAAGCTGGACTGCACCGTTGATGAGATGCTGGAATTTACAGATGATGAGTAACAAGAGCAGACATGTCAAATTATTAAAACTGGAAGAATGCTTCAGAAGTCGAAAAAAGAAATTGAAAAAAGATAACACGCCGGATACGGCATAAATCTCTTAGCAACGCTAAGAGCGCACTTCTATACAGGCAATTCCATCTGCCTGTATCGTGCGACCTGCGGTGCTGTTCCCGATTTCAAGAAATCTCAAACCGGGAAATACAGCGAAATCAGAGATTTCGTACAAGGGGAAGATCCCCTTGCGGCACAGATGCCTATCCCTGATAAAGTTTGTGACTGAATATTTCAGATATAGACATATAAGGGGAAAGAAAGTGTGAAATCAAAATTTGTGGAGAGATTTTATGATTAGAAAAGCAATACTAAAAGATGTTAATTCGATTGAAGATACTTACAATGAGCATTTCCAGTATGAACTGAATCATACAGCCTTTACTGTATTTAAGAAAGGGGTTTATCCAACGAAAGATGATGCAGAACGGGCTATTTATGCTGGTGCTTTGTTTGTATATGAAGAAAACGGAACAATTGTTGGAAGTATCATTATTGATAAAGTTCAACCAATAGAATATGCAACTATTCCTTGGAAAGAAAAATTATCTGAAGATGAGGTAATGGTAATTCACCTTTTAATGGTACGTCCGAGTATGTCTGGTAAGGAATTGCATCATCACTATAAAATTCGCTACAGAATTAGCACAAAAAAATAGTTGCAGGGCACTACGTTTGGATACAGGAAGTCAAAATATTCCTGCGCTATCTTTGTATCAAAAAAATGGATTTGAAATAATTGCTAGTGCTTCTAAAAAAGTTGGAGATGTAATTGCACACAAAAACCATCTTTTTCTCGAAAAGATATTGTAGTTCGTAAATTCCAGTTTGAAAAATTGAGAAAATCGGAGTTTGAGGAGCATCACCGTTATGATTAGAGAATTACGGAAAGTGGATATAAATAAAGTTGCAGAAATATGGTTAGATACAAATATAAAGACACATTATTTTATCTCTGCTCAATATTGGAAAAGTAATTTTGAGTTAGTAAAAGAACTTCTATTACAGGCAACTGTCTATGTTTACGAGGATAAACAGGAAATACAGGGTTTTATAGGGTTAAGTAACGAATACATTGAAGGTATTTTTGTTTCTGCCGAAATGCAATCTCAAGGTATAGGTAAAATTTTGCTAAACTATGTAAAGGGAAAAAGAAACAAATTAATCTTAAATGTATATCAAAAAAATACACGGGCAATATCCTTTTATCAAAGAGAAGGATTTGAGATTCAGTATAGCGGTTTGGATGAAGCTACTGGAGAAAAAGACTATGTAATGGCATGGCAGCAGAAATAGAAATTCAAGTTTTAGTGTTTGGAAAATTATGACTTAGTGTGCAAGTTGGGAGAAAATATGGTAACGGAAAAAGAGAAAAAAGCATGTCGATTTATTGCCGAATGGCTATAAGATTGTGAGACAGTCTCTGGTAGATGATCTGGAGGGCGAAAAAAAGGTATGTTGGGAGACAGAAATTTTGCAGGATGATGATAGTGGATTTACTTATGAAATCAGCAGGTGTCTGTATTTCGATACCTGTAAGGAACATGGCTATGCAGAGTTCTGCAAAGTATTTTGCAACCATGACTGGTATGCTTATGGAGTATTAAAGCATCATTCGAGATTTATCAGAAAATCGACGATTGCCGAAGATGGAACTGTATGTCATGATACAATCGAGAAAGTAACAGAGAAACATTTTTTATAAAACCGAAAAATTGATTATGGGAGGAAATTGAAAATGGCGAAAGAAGAGAGATTTGAAAAAATATATTCTCAGGGAGCATTAACTACTACTGAGATATGGGTGGATAAGGAAACTGGTGTGAATTATTTATATCATGCATGTGGGTATTCAGGTGGACTGACTCCATTGTTGGACAGAGATGGGAAACCAGTTATTTCTCAGGCTATAAATAGATGACCTTAGAAACAGCAACTGTTATGGTAAGTAACAGCATCGTCACAATATGTATATGGTCGATTGGTGTGTGCGGTAATATACTATATTCAGAAAAACAATTCAGGAGATTTTTATGAGAAGATCAGGTTGGACAAAATGGTTGATCGTGATTCCGGCAATGCTAGGCATTGTGTTGGTGACCTATGTGCGGTATACAACGGATATCTGGGGATTTGGTGCATTTATCTGCCAGCTGATTGCAATTTTGGAATTGGCTTATGGTCTGCGAATTGCGATGCTGGCACAGAATAGAAAGAAGTCCTATCGGTTAACACCGGAAGAACGACATGAGTATGCACGGTATTTATATGAGAAGCAATATCACCGTTACCCTGCTGTAGCGAATCAGATGCTTTTGGTTATGGCACGGATGAGTGTACTCCTTAACAATTATGAACGGGCTGCACAGGAGCTGGCAGATATTCGTATAGATAAATTCAATCCAGCACAGTTGAAGTTGTATTATTACCTGAAAGTGGTTACAGCAATGGCAGCAGGAGATGCGACAGGGATTCAAGAGAGCCAGATGTGTTACGCAGGGATTCCGGATACTAAATGCACATATCCGTCAAAAGCAGAGCTTGCTATGTGGATAGAGCAGAGAGCGGCAGCGCAGATGGCAGAGGCACTGAAGAAGGCAGTGCCGGATAAAAAAGAGCATCCGATACGGATCAGTATCATTACTTTGGTTCTTGCGTATAGTACCTTCTTCTATGGATTGTGGTATGGTATAAAACGTGATATGGGATATGAAGTGAGATATCGTTTCGCAGAAATATCGATTACTGTTATTACAATCAGTCTGGCGGTTCTTTTGATCTGGGGGATCGTGAGTTTATACAGACACAATTGCCAGGCATTATCCATACAATTCGGTAAAAACAAAGTGGCATTGATAATTGTCTATGGAGCTGCTGCGATATTTGCACTTTTGATTATTGGAATGAGTGGTCTGAGTGTAGTGTTCGGAATGGATGGAACAGAAACGGTGACTGGTTGTGACAGCAAATATACGTATATAACTGTGCAGGAAGATTATGGTGGTGAACAGAGATACAGAACCAATAATCCATTTGTTATGCAGAGTATGGATGGTCTGTGGTGGTCTTCGGATACAATAGATGAAGAAGATAATCAAGAAGAGGATACTACAGAATTACCGGATTTGGATACAGAGAATTCAACAGATTCAGAGGATATTCAGAGTGGAAATACCATAGAAGATTACGAGACAGAAGGGCAGCATGATGGTCTGACAATTCAAAATGCAATGCTGGCAGTTTATAATTACCTTCAGGAGCAGAATACACTTCAAAATATGGCGTTCAGTTACACGGCGAATGCAAAGGGAGAAGTCTATGCTGTCGTCAGCGAAACGCAGGAAACAAAGAACGGTAATACGGTAAATGTGAGATACTGTCTGTACGATAATGGTTCCAAGACAGATGCAGATGGTAATTCCTGCGAAGAACTGGTGTTAGAAAAAGTATATCCGGATGGCAATTACGAGACCGAATTGGTAGATTTTTATCTGGTAAATGCAGATACGATGCAGGTGACAGACGAACAGAAGAATACGTGGTAAAATAAATTCTGGGGAAGTAGGTGCATTGTATGACAATGAGAGAAAAAATAAAACTATTATCGTAAATGTTTCAAGCGGACTGGGTTCTTTTGGAAGTATGCAAAAGGACTCCAAGACATAAGAGGTGAACTGCGCTGATCCAGGTGCCACGGCAACAGATTTGAATGTCGACGGAGGAAAGCAAACAGTACAGGCGCAATCGTAAAACTTGCAATGATTGATAAAACCGGACTAACAGTAACTTTTATTAGTCGATTTGGAAATATGCCTTGGTAATCAACAATTCCGGTTTTACTGACTAAGAAAATGAGGAGGATTCATAATGAGTGAGAAAACAGAGAT
>ENA-OQJG01000197-OQJG01000197.1-human-gut-metagenome-genome-assembly--contig:-NODE-197-length-10981-cov-2.854247_pt1 | contig 10981 bp, 13 predicted proteins | sample MGYA00242601_ERZ504767 | MGnify/ENA primary metagenome ERZ504767 (study PRJEB26092, sample SAMD00036362) | human gut metagenome | host: Homo sapiens | study: EMG produced TPA metagenomics assembly of... | reverse complement strand
ATTATTCTCAGAAAGAGCAGAAACATCCCATTACAAAGGCAGTACTTGCTCCGATGAAAGCAGTGAAAAAGATGCTTGTATCAATGGAACTTCATTTGGATGCATCTATTGATAAGCTGGATAATCTAGCGATAGATGTGAGAATGGATAAGGAAAAGCATATGGAGAATGCTAAGGTGCAGGAACAGACGGAACCGGAGAGGGCAGAAGCTGAGCGAGTGGAAGCAGAGATTGTATACTCTCCAATGGTCGCTGAGCCGCAGGAGTATCAGTATAATGCAGATGCATTTGAGGCTAGAGATGCGGATGAGGTGAAGCAGGAAGCGGCACATAAGGAAGTATCGAAGGTAAGGGAAGATAAAGCCAGATAGTAGTGAGGGCGTGGGATAGATTATGCGTCCTTTTTATTTGTCTGAAACATTATATGTAAATTGAGGCTGTCGTTTCCATATGACTGATAAGAAAAGCTGAGACAGGGGAGATATGTATAAATGTAACATTTTTCCTGATAAAGAGAAGGCAAAAGAACTGCTTCGGGCAGAAATCGGTCGGCAGTATTGCAATAAGTTCTTCTATCTAGAGAGTTCATTAAAAGAGAAGGAACCAGAAGAACGAAAGCAACAGAGAGCGGTTTTGGAACAGCAAAGGCAAACAGCCTGAATATTCTGTAGTATCTCTATACGGTACTCCTGTATATACCGAATTATATGAATTCGTCCGCAGGTATAGAACAGCTGATACTATGGAGTGGTTTATAAAAGAGCTGTGTTCAGGAATCATTGATGTCAAATCCAATGTCCCGGAAAACAGAATACGACTACTGTAAAAAGAGGTAAAAGAACATAAAATAAATAGAAGTCCGTTACTGCTTGACTACATTTGGAGATATAGTGGGCGGTATGTTATTCATCGCTTACCTTACAGGATAAATCAGATTGGTACTCGTGTAAATATTTAATGCTGTTTATTACTGTATTGTTTAAAGAAAGCAGTGATAATTTCAGCAATATTAATTCCAATAATAACGCACAATAAAATATTTTCTACAACAGTACTTATTTTAAATAGAGAACAATAAAAGGTCTGAATATTAGGATTAACATTAGGCGATGTGCTATTCATATAATCAAAATTCCAGAAATTAAGTTGCTTTGTAATAATATAAGCAAAGATAATCTGAAGAACATTTGCAACAACAGTACATAAAGTAGTTGTTTTGCAACAACTTTTTTTGATTAGTCTGACAATATAATTAATTAAACCAATTGTCAAAGAAAGAATAAAAAGAGGGGCAATTTCACGCCAATTTATTACTTTAATAATTTGAGAAAAATCAGATTCTGTACCGTTATCAAAGTACGACAAAAACGTAATTATTAAAATAAATGCAACTGATACGATGATAGAAAATACAGTATCGCGCGTTTGATAATGAGTATTTATGCATTCTTTTGTTGACTCGGAGGAACGATTATACATGTCTTGATTCATAATATGAAAAATTTTCCTTTCTACCTTAAACATTTCAATTGTTTCTACTTCCCAAAATAATTATATCAAAAAATATATTGTTTACAAGACTCATAAGAAAAATTAAATGACATGGATTTTATCTTTTTCAGATTGAATCCAGAGATTCTGTAGGAAACACAAAATAAATATGCGCAAATTCGACTATTAAAATTTGCACCACAACAGAACTGTAATATATAGGAAAAAAGTAGTATACAAGCGACTTTTATTAAAATAAATTTGTGCAAAATGAATAAATTTTATTGACAAAAAAAGGAAACTCAATTAAAATTTAAACAACATTCTGTGAAAAATATAAATAACTAGGAGGGTCACTTATGGAAGACAAGAAAGTATTAGACGATGTTTTTGAGGGAATTGAAATCGTTGAGCTTGACGAGACAACAACTTTATCAGAGACAGCTGCTTCTTCAGGAATCAGCTCATGCAATAGTTGTTCATGTTGTTTATCAACTTCATGTTGTAGCATACATTTTGGTGCATAGTATATTTATGCATAATTAGTAGGGATTAGGTAATATAGTAAATAATAAAAGGTAATTAAATGCACTTTCATAGGATGTTGAGACAAATAGATAGGGACCTTCTTGCAGAGGGTTCCTATTTTACAGAAAGGTATTGTTGGGAAAGGAAAAAATGAGAGTTAATAATCTAAAAAAAGATTTTAAGGATGTTGAAGCTTTAAAGGGCATATCCTTTGAATTTGAGGCACCTTCTTTTGTAGGAGTAATTGGGCATAACGGCAGTGGTAAGACTACCATGTTAGAGATATTGATGGGTATTCAGACTGCAACAAGTGGAACCGTTGATTATTCAAATGAGTTTGAATTAAAAGACATGAAAGAGAATATTGGAGTTATTCTTCAGTCTAATGCTTTTTATAGCAATATGAAGGTTATAGAGCTTCTGCGTCTTTTTAAGAGCTACTACAAGGATACTTTTGAGATAAATTATTTGATGGATAAGCTGAAGATAACAGATTATCAAAATAAATACTATGACAAGCTGTCAGGTGGAATGAAGCAAAAAGTCAACCTGGCTTTAGCATTTATTAATAAGCCAAAGGTTGTATTTCTTGACGAGCCTACAACAGGTCTTGATCCAAGAGCCAGACATGATTTCTGGACAGTACTTAAAGAGCTTTGTAATGACACTCTTCTGTTCTTGTCATCTCACTACATGGAAGAGGTACAGAAGTATTGTGATAAGATAGTATATCTTAAGGATGGTGAACTTTTGTATGCTGGAGCATTAGACAAATTCTTTGAGCAGCAAGAAAGTAAGGATCTGTCAGAAATATATTTAAGAATTTCAGGAGGTAAAGATGATGGCGATGTTGATTGAGCAGTTAAAGGTGGAAATAAAAGTGTATCTTAGACAGCCTTTATATTTGTTGTTTAGTTTACTTATGCCTGTTTTCAGTTTCTTGTTTTTCGGAATGATGTACGGAAATGTAGATTATAACGGATTCAGTTTTTTTGCAAACTACATTCCTGGATTTTCTGTAATTATTCTTTTTGCTTCGTCAGTATATAACGTTGGTAATCAGGTTGTAGGTGACAAGGAAAAAGGAATTTATAAGCGTTTATCAGCAACTCCAATCAGTCTTGGCAGAATCATGGGTGTAGTTGTATTTAAGGGCTTTTTACTTGCTCTTTTGGGATTTGTTATTATTTTTACTTTTAGCAGTATTCAGATTCAATGTAACTCTTCCTAATCCAGTAATTTACTGCGTGTCATATGTGGTTACTATTGTTTACTCACTGTGTCTTGGATTTGGAGCAGGTATTTTAATAGATAAGCTCAATACATATTCAGCAGCAATGATGGCTTTCTTTATGCCAATGTTCATTCTGAGCGATACTACTATTCCTTTAAGTATGATGCCAGGATCATTCCAGAAGGTAGCTATGATCAATCCGCTTTATCACATGACAAATGTTCTTAGAGTAGCATGGGATATCGAGCGATATAGCAGCGATGTTAAGGGCTTTTGGTTTTCAATGGCATTCTTAGTAGGCTTGATTATTGTAGCGGGAATTTTTGTTGGAATTAAATGGAAGAAGAAAAAATAAGATGAAAATACATCCTCTAACAGTTGCAGAGAAAAACTAGCAGAATAATAGATTTTATTACAACAAATTAATAGAAAAAAAGACAGAAATGTTGGAAGATATTATAGCGGAGGAAGAGGAGTTAAGGAATTTTGCGGCTGAGATATATTTTGAGATCAGCAATAAGATTCTTGTTCGTAATAGCAAGAGAAGAAAGGTTCTTGATTGCCTTAAGAAGCTTAACCTCGAATACAATTACACTTCCTATGTCACTGATTTTGATGAAATAAACACTATGCTTGAGCAGTTTGAGAATCGTTGCCAACAGTTGCTTGGGAAGAAAAATGATTTTTCTGATGCGATTGAAAATGATTATTTAAATTCAAGAAATATTCTTCGTAATTCAATTATGGATGATACAGATATTTACAATTCTATATCAACTGTTAATCCCCGAATATACGAGAAGATGAAATGGTATCTTGAAGGTGAATTGAGGAATAATACTGAGACAAGAAAATTGGAGCTTGTGCTTGCAAGAATAGTGTCTCATGCATTTACCAAAACAAGTCCAATGGGCTGGCTTAATAAGGTTGGAATCATAGGTACTATGAATCCAATCAGATATGAACTCAAAAAGAATAATATATCATTGAATTTTGTCCTTCTTTTCCAGATGTATGACAGGATAATACTGAGAGATGAATACATTGAAGATGTGAAGTTCAAGCTCAATAAGAATTTTTATATAGTCGATAGCGAGATTAATATTTTTGGACAGAGAGATAATGCTCAAAACCACAAATTATTCAAATCAAGAGATTGCAATGTAAAAGTTAAGAACAATCCATATTTTGCACCGATTTTAAATCAGGCTGACAAGAATGATTGGTATTTTAAAGATATTCTGGAATTACTGGAGTTAGATAAAGAACAGACAGGCGTATTTATACGCAAGCTGGTGGAGATAGGATTATTCAGAATTGATTCTTATTTTTCCGATGAAGGTGATGTGCTTCAGCATTTCGTAGATAAGCTAGGCGAAATCACTAGGAAAAAGATGATTTGGCAAGCTGTGTTCTGGGGGATTTTGTTGAGATTCAGAAGCTTGTTAAAGAAATAAATCAAGAGTACAGCCTGGATTTGGAGAAAAGAATTATGAAATAGAAAAGAGCGCATGCGAGAAATGCGGTCTTGATGCTGGTTTTAAAAGCAGAGAGTTTATATACAAAGACAATATTGTGGTCAAGGATAAGGTTCACAATCTGCCGGAGAGTGCACAGTATAGCATTTCAAAGTTGATGCAGCTATATACAATCTTCGATGTTAATACAAGGATTCAGCAGGAAGTTAAGATGGAACTGGAGCGCAAAATGAAAACTGACTCTATTCCAATCAACAATCCTTATATTTTTCCAGTTGGTCGCAAATGTGAACATGAAATATAGCAATTTCTGGATTGATCCTTGGAAGCAAATTACAAGTGAGTCTGAGATAATCAAAAAACTGGATGAACTTAGAACTAGCTTTATTAATGAATTATTAAAAAGTGCAGAAAAGAATGAAGTTGTAATCAGTGAGGAATTTATTGATTCATTGATAAATCAGATTCCTTCGGAATTAAAGAAAAAAAAAGCCGCATATAGCATTTTTTTATGAGATGGATTGTGATGATGTGGTCATTAACAAAATATATCCAGGTTATATGAGCTTTTACAATAGATTTCTGAGATACACAGATATCATTGAGAAATATAGAGACGAAATAAAAGATTTTTATAAGGTCGAGGGTGAAAACATAGCAGAAATATACGAGACCTTTGGATTTAATGCCAACTCTTATTATCCTATTTTTGATGATAGGCTGGAGTTCGATCTTACAAGAAATCATGCGATTGATGAGAACTATAAGGAAGTAATTAATATATACGATACCAATTTGGTATATCACGATAATGAGTTCCTTTTGCAAAAAGATGGAACTGATTACAAGCCTGTTATTTGTACAAGTCTTATGAGGGTATTATATCCAGGAATAATAACATTTTATTCTTCATTGTTCTCAAATATCAGCCATGTTTCAGATGCATCGGCTATATTTTTTAACCAACTTTCTGTAGATAGAGTCAATGTGAGTCCTCGCATCAAAATGTTGAACATTATTTTGGAGAGACAACACTGGATCATTAACACAGATTTAATTAAACTGAATCAGAATGATAATGTGTCTCAATTTACACAGATCTACAGCTTTTTAAAAGAAAATAATATTCCAACTAAGTTTTTTATTCAGGGAAGGAAAAAGGAATACAATAGTTTGAGAATAACAAGTGTCTCTGTAGAGTTTGAAAAACCACAGTACATTGACTTAGAGAATATGGTATTGCTGAAGGTATTTGTAAATACAGTTGCAACTAGTAAATGGATTAATATTTCAGAGGTAATACCTACTAATATAGGCTCGGAAGAGTTTTTGACAGAATTTATAGTGTAAAAAGGTAAAGGGGTGTGAAAATGTATCACATTCAAAATTGGGATTAATATTTCAAGTGAAGCTAAAACAGATTTCATAGTTAATGAGCTGATTCCTTTTTTGGAAGAGCATGTAAAAGATAATTATTATTTTACCAGAAGTGTAAATGTTATTCCAGTTATAGACTTATACCTGAATACTTCAGACATTAAGATTACTTACATATATTCCAAAATCCAAAGTATTTTTTGATAAATATTTATCAAATCTTAGTGAAGCAAGTGTACAGGAGAATAAATATTATTTAGACAATCAGAAGAATATAAGCAGAGTAAACGGCTATTCAGCATGTATTCCAATTGAAAATCTTACTATTAAGTGTGAAAAAATCGAAGCAATCAAAAGAGATGGTGAGTATAATCATCCAATCGATAAGGAAATATACACCGACTATTTCATTAAGGGGCAGAAGGTTCTCGAGAAGGCGATAAAGTTCTTGTATAACAGGGATGAGGATATACAGCTTAAGCTTTTATTGGAATGTTCTATAGTGCGTCCATGCAGTTGGACAAGACTGGAATAGGCTATGGATACCTTTCGTTTAAGTCGCACTTATTAGGGTTCCTTAGCTACAGACACAAGGATATGGGAAAGTATAAAAAGATGTTCCAGGATAAATTCACTGAGATGGCAGAAACCCTGTCATCATTTGGGGGATTTATAGAGAACAACTTTAAAGGAGAGGTGCCAGAACAGATTCCAGAAGAAATAATAGAGATATGTAGAGAATGGGAATCTCTATATTCAAATATGTATCAGGAACTCCTAACAGCAGAAAATGAAACTAATACCAACAAAGCATTTAGCATAAGCCTTAGTATGCAACATAGAAGATTTAGATCATTAAGTTCCTTTCATAAGGCGGCATTTTCTAATGCCAACAAGGATTTCTTCAAGAAAAAGGAGTTTCAGGCATATAGAATGCTTGTTAATTTTGTGTATCTTCTTTTGCCGGCAATGGGGCTTAATTCAAGAAAAAGAGTTGAGGCAAGCTACTTGTTAGTTAATACAAAAGAGGCTTAAAGAGGAGAGGTATGATGAAAAAATATCTAATGTATAGATATAACAGTTTTCTGAAAGATGAGGGTAGTACAAGCCTTATTCGTGTTCATAATAAGGAGTATAGGATTAAGAAAGAAATCTTTACATATGAGGAATTGCTTAAATGCATGTCATACTTTAAAGAATTGCGTGAAGTTGAAACCTTAGAAGAGTACACGTTGCAGTCAAAGATAGTAAGATTTCTAATGCAAATTGGTGTTTTGAATTACTCTGAGGTAACCTACCCAGATGCAAAAATACTGAGATATCTGATTAAGAATTATATAGACTTTGATCAGATGATGATTAGTCTTGCAAATAGTGATATAGAGATTAAAGTTATAGGTCATGAGTCAGAACAGTTGACTAAATTATTAGAGAATCGAATTCAGATGTATTTTGGGGATTTTTCGTCTAATAAGGTTACCAGAAAAACTCAGATTATAGTGGTTGACCAGAGAAATGATCTGGACAAAATAGAAGAAGCAATTGCCAATATTGAGGCTGACAACTATATTGTGATGGCATTTAATGCTAATAAAGAAAGTTGGATTTATTCAACAAAGATAAAGTCTGAAGTAATTCAGATGTTAGATCAATTTATGTGCTGTTCAGAGAAGAAAGTTAGATTTAGTGACGCTTTTTGTGCTGTTGCAGCAAACTATATGGTTTTGATGTTAATGGATTCACTATCTGGTTATAGAAAAATGTTCAACACCTATTGTATAAATAGCTCTCTTGAGATTAAGAATAAGAGTTTCTATGGACTTAAGCTTGGGGCAGATGCATTTAGGAAAGTAAAAGAAGACTATGTTCGAATCGATGAATCTGTTACAGAGGCAGAAGCACTTAATAGATTTATTGTTAAGTCAAAGGACATTATTGACATGAATTTTGAGTATGAATTCAAGAATGATGGCAACATAAACAGGGTGATTACAAGAGTAAAGGACAAAGAAGTAATAGAAGCAGAGGGAAAGAATGAATTACTTCTCGATGCTGCAAAAGAAAGTGTTACGGAAACAATAATTAAATTATTCCAAAGCTATGGAGTGAAGGTATCACTAGCTTTGGGATTCGATGAAATCAAAAGATTATTTGCCTCAGAGAAAAGTGTATATGCTTTTGATGATAAGGGAATATTTTCTAAAGAAGGAGTATTGATTTTTAGGGTGGATTAATATGATATATGCATTTGACAGATGCTTTTTCATAAAGAATTCTGATGAAAAAAGTGCTAAGAAGGTATTGGGTGAACGCCTTTATACTAACAAAAGAATAAAGCTTGATTTTAGCTATGACATTGTTGAAGAGAACGATGATTTCGTGACAAGAAAAATAATTGATGATTATTGTAAAGCCTCTAAAGAAATTGATGATTATGAGTTTTGCGAGCTTATGTATAAGGATTATTCGGCAAAGCCATACAATATCAATATCAGTGAGTTGCCTGCAATAGATAAGGAATCAGAGGAATATCAGAATTATAATCCTCCGTTCAAAGGAGAGAATCTGAGAATCAGTGACAGTGTGGAACTGACCAGATTCAAAGAAGAGAATTTTGATGAAAAGTACGGCATTATCACAAATATTTATAAAGACATGAATTCATCTGATATATCAATTGTGGGATGTGAATTTCGTTACAAGGATGAGTTGAATTTTTCATATGGTCGTGAAAAGGGCTTCAAAAAAGCCGAGGACAGTGCAATCCTTGAACTTATTGAGAGACTGGCAATATATGATGTGGAGGGGGAAATAAAAAAAGTCAGCTATGACGAGAATAATGGTCTTAATTTAGTGAATCCTGAAGAATTACTATATTATAGCCAGGAATTCAGAAATGCAGGCAATAAGTTTGATAGTAGTTTTCCATATAAATGGTTGAAAGTTGAAGAGTGGGGAAGTAATAAGGGTGCATATATACCATTACAATTTTTCAGCATGGATGTAGACGATGAGAATTATTTTGTATTTGAATCATCTAATGGTGTTGCATTAGGAAGTTCAATTTACGAGGCAAAGTTATTTGCATTATTTGAGCTGGTTGAGAGAGATGCCTTTTTGAACTTTTGGTATAAGAAGGCAAGATTATACAGAATTGATATTAATTCTGTTAGAAAAAAAGGTTCAAGGAAAAAATAGCTAGATTCGAGACGGAAGACAAGAAAGTATACATTTTCGATATGACATTTGACATTTCGATTCCTAGCATTCTGTGCCTGGCAGTGGATTTTAGAGGTAAAGTGGCAACATATATTAGCACTGCCAGCCATGTGAATTATAATGTGGCAATTAATGCAGCAGTAAATGAGTGCCTTGTGGGTCACAGAATCTATGAAACTAATCCACGAATTGGAGAGAAAGAATACAATTCGGATTATGATGTCGTGGAGATGTTTGATCATGTTAATCATGCCTCAAGGCGTGAATATATAAAGAATTATGACTTCCTCTTTGAGAGTGAGGTTAAGACTGTTGAAGAATTGTATGGGTCAGAGTCATATAAGATTAGTGATTCCATTGATGACGCAAAGGATTTACTTGATTTCATCTGTAAGACAAAATTAAATAATCACGGAAAGATATATTTTGCTGATTTATCTACAAAGATGTCTTATGAGTATGGTTTCTTTGTTGCAAAAATAGTTGTGTCAGGAATGTTGCCAATGACTTTTGGATATGCGAACCAAAGAATTAACCGTGAGAGAATCAAGAATGCTATTCAGAATTCCAAATATAGTGACAGATGTTTGTGTAAAGGAGATGAGATAGATGATAGAGCTCACCCATTCCCTTAACAAGAAAATGGCGGATCGTTATTTATACGACAGATATGACAAATTTAGTGAGGAAAACCTCCCATCAGAGTATTTCAGTCTGGATGATGACAGTATAAGAGTAGATATTCCCCAAGATGAAACAAAAATCAAAAAACTTATGGATGAAGTAATGTGCCTTATATATATGGAGCCGGATAATCCATATAATTATCACACTACATATGCCTCAGCCAGAGGGTTTAACAGTAACGAGATAGTCCTTGAGATAGTAGGCAATCATAGTAGAAAAATCTTTATCTACAATCTCACGCAAAATGAGTTTGACTTAATAAGTAGAGAAAAATGTAATGAAGTAAGCTTTGTTGCCAATATGTACATTATTTGTAACAGGGGAAAAATAGGCAGGAAATACGGCGATTTTGGATATATATTATCCCTTTTGGATGCTGGTCATTTTATAGAGAATATAAAGTGCTTTTCAATTGAGGAGAAGTTGTCGTTTACGTTAGATTATAATCCATGCACTTCAATCGATATGCTCAGACTGCCAAAGCCATATCAGATAGTGCCTCTTGTAAAGCTGGATATAACGGACTTTTTTGTGAAAAAGCAAGAGAACCTATGGGACAATGAGAATGTCAATAAAGTGAAATTCTCTGACACATATACTGGAAACAAAAGCGGATCGCTGGTAGACCAGTTTATTGATAAGGTTTTGGAGTCTAAAGTTCCGATAGTGGAAAAGTTTTCAAATATCAGAACTAGCGTGAAGGTCAAAGAGCTACTTATGAGAACTAGCTCGCAGTCTGCCCAGGGATATTCATTTTTTCCTATATGAGTGTCCTGATGATGTGCTAGATGAAATTATTGATAGTGTTAAATTATCACTTGCAGATGTGACGGATGACTTGATTTGTGTTCAGTTGGTAATGAACACTGATTCAGTACGCGTATATGAGATAAAGAGAGACCATGTGAATACTAAGGAACTAAATGACATCGATATGAACAGCCTTCCACATGATTCTTTGGACTAT
>ENA-OQJG01000196-OQJG01000196.1-human-gut-metagenome-genome-assembly--contig:-NODE-196-length-10982-cov-3.325012_pt1 | contig 10982 bp, 10 predicted proteins | sample MGYA00242601_ERZ504767 | MGnify/ENA primary metagenome ERZ504767 (study PRJEB26092, sample SAMD00036362) | human gut metagenome | host: Homo sapiens | study: EMG produced TPA metagenomics assembly of... | reverse complement strand
TGAGCAAACAGTTTTAAACAGCGTGCTTCCGGTCTCAAAAGCCGAAATCTGTGATATCCTTCCTGATGTGAGTCCGTCTACAGTAGAAGCAGTGCTTGGAAAAATGGTAAAAACAGGTTCTGTTATGAAATTGGGGCAGGCAAGGGCAACGAAATATGTCAATGCGAAATATATCAAATAATGGGGGAATATGTTTTATGCAGAATGCCATTAAATATGTTTTTTGAAAATAATTAAATGTATATAATTAGAAAAACGGGGCAAAAATCATAATATTTAATTGAAAAAACGGGGCAAAAATATGTTGACAAAACACAAACAGGAGTGAATAAACTTTAAACAAATTTAGCGAGATAAAGCGTTAAATTGTTAAAGGAGTGAAAACAGTTTAAACTGTTTCGACAATTAAATAAATTGTAAACCGTTGAAGCGGAGATAACGGCAATTATGCCTTTACAGAGAGCCTGTGGTGCTGAGAATCAGGTGTGAAACAAGTTGTCAAATGGACCGCTGAGGGCGCAGTCAAATGGATTTATCATTCATCCAGAGTATTCTGCGACGTGTGGGCATACGTCATTTGCCCGGGATATGTTGGTATCCTGCCAAGCGCACGAGCTTTATCGTGAATTCAAGGTGGCACCGCGGATAGTTAAAATTATTCGTCCTTGACAGAACTAAAATTCTGTCAGGGGCGTTTTTTAGTGAACAAAGAGGTACAATGGAGTTTGCAAGTCTGCATGCTCGCATGCAAGCTTGCGAACGAACATTGGACTGCACAACATAAAGCGAGAATTGTAGCAGCGTAAGCTGCGGAGAAGCCTTGAAAAGGCGAATTCGAGCTGTATGTTGGGCATTTGTTCACGGTTAAACATTGGACATTTATTCACTACCACACAAAATTTGGAGGTAAGCATATGAAAATTTCACCTACACTGACCGAAGTTAAAGAAATAGCAAAAACCGGGAAGTATGACATTCTCCCTGTAAGCTGTGAGATATTATCAGATTTTATCACACCTATAGAGGCTATGAGAATTCTGCGGAATGTTTCAACACATTGTTATCTGCTTGAATCAGCACAAGCCAATGAAGCCTGGGGAAGATATACATTTTTGGGATATGATCCAAAGCTTGAGATTAACTGCATAGATGGTCACATGAAGCTTGGAAAGCTTTCGGTGGAGACGGAAAATCCTTCAGAGTACATCAGACAGATTCTTTCAGAGTACAAGAGTCCGAAATTTGATTATCTGCCTTCGTTTACAGGTGGCCTTGTAGGTTATTTTTCGTATGATTATCTGGGCTACAAGGAGAAATGCATCAGAGGAAAAGCAAGGGACACAGAGGATTTCAAGGATGTTGATTTGATGCTTTTTGATAAGGTAATAGCATTTGACAATCTGTGCCAAAAGATAATACTAATCGCAAATATGTCACTTGATGCTCCGGAAACAGGCTACAACAAAGCGATTGTTGAGCTAAAGCAGCTTAGGGAGCTTCTGATGCACGGAGAGAAAAAACAGAATATGGGTGGCAAGCTGCTGGGTGAGGTCACACCGCTTTTTGATAAGGAGCAGTATTGTGAGATGGTCGAGAAGGCAAAGCACCATATCAAAGAGGGGGATATTTTCCAGATAGTTTTATCCAACAGATTGAGCGCACCGTTTGAGGGAAGCCTTTTTGATACCTACCGCGTGCTTCGAACGATAAATCCTTCGCCGTACATGTTTTATTTTTCGGGAACCGATGTGGAGGTTGCGGGAGCATCTCCGGAGACACTTGTGAAGCTTGAAAATGGAGTGCTTCACACATTCCCGCTGGCAGGCACGAGGCCGAGAGGTGCCACAGCAGAGGAGGACAAAAAGCTTGAGGAAGGGCTGCTTAAGGACGAAAAAGAGCTCGCAGAGCACAACATGCTCGTGGACCTTGGAAGAAATGACCTCGGAAAGGTAAGTAAATTCGGAACTGTAAAAGTTGAAAAAGCTTCATTCCATAGAGAGATATTCACATGTGATGCATATAGGCTCGACAGTGCGTGGAGAGATAAGAGAAGAGTACGACGCACTCGATGCAATAGAGGCAGTGCTCCCGGCAGGAACACTTTCAGGAGCACCAAAGATCAGAGCGTGCCAGCTTATCGGAGAGCTTGAGGACAACAAGCGAGGCATTTACGGAGGGGCGATCGGATATATAGATTTTACAGGAAACATGGACACATGTATTGCAATCCGCATTGCCTACAAGAAAAACGGCAAGGTTTTCGTGAGAAGCGGAGCGGGAATAGTTGCGGATTCAGATCCTGAGAAGGAATTTCAGGAGTGCATAAACAAGGCAAAGGCTTCTCTTAAGGCACTGGAAGTCTCACAGGAGGTGGAAGAATGATTTTACTGATTGATAACTACGACAGCTTTTCTTACAATCTGTATCAGCTAATCGGCGAGATAGAGCCTGATATCAGAGTAATCAGAAATGATGAGATGACAGTTGAAGAGATTAGGGCTTTAAAGCCTGATCGCATCATATTATCACCGGGACCGGGAAGGCCTGAGGATGCGGGCGTGATAATAGCTGTGGCAAAGGAGCTTGGAAAGGAAATCCCAATCCTTGGCGTGTGCCTCGGCCATCAGGCGATATGTGCAGCATACGGTGCGACAGTTACATATGCAAAGGAGCTCATGCACGGAAAGCAATCGGATGCATCGTTTGACACAGAAAGCCTTTTATTCAAGGGTTGCCCGAAAAAAGCAAAGGTAGCACGTTACCATTCGCTTGCTGCAGATGCGGACACGATGCCTGATTGCCTAAAGATTACAGCCACTACAGATGATGGTGAGATCATGGCTGTTGAGCACAAGGAATATCCGATATACGGAGTGCAGTTTCACCCGGAGTCAATCATGACACCGGACGGAAAGCAGATGCTTAATAATTTTATCAAAGCTTAATTGAAAATTGCAGTGTTTAATGAATTTATATATTAGTTGTTGAATTGAAAACAAATAGCAGAACAAAATCATAAACAAAATTATAAACGAAATATTACCGGAATACAGGAGGACATAATCATGATCAAAGAAGCCATAGTAAAAATCGTAAACAAAGAAGACCTCACATATGACGAGGCATATGCAGTGATGAATGAGATCATGGGCGGTGAGACAACACCAACCCAGAATGCAGCTTTTCTTGCAGCTCTTTCCACAAAGAGCGCAAAGGCTGAGACAACAGACGAAATCGCAGGCTGTGCAGCAGCCATGAGAGAGCATGCGGTACAGGTGAAAACAGGTATGGATGTGTTTGAAATCGTAGGAACAGGCGGAGACAATGCACAGAGCTTCAACATTTCAACAACCTCTGCACTTGTTGCGGCAGCAGGCGGCATGAAGGTGGCAAAGCACGGAAACAGGGCAGCCTCTTCATTATGCGGTACAGCAGACTGCCTTGAGGCGCTCGGCGTCAACATAGACCAGAGCCCTGATAAATGTGTGGAGCTTTTAAATAAAGTCGGCATGTGCTTCTTCTTTGCACAGAAATATCACACATCAATGAAATATGTCGGACCTATCAGAAAAGAGCTTGGTTTTAGAACAGTATTCAATATTTTAGGACCGCTCACAAATCCGGGTTCACCGGCCATGCAGCTTCTGGGAGTGTATGATGAGTATCTTGTAGAGCCGCTTGCACAGGTGCTTGTAAGCCTCGGAGTAAAGCGTGGAATGGTAGTATATGGCATGGATAAGCTCGATGAGATTTCCATGAGCGCACCGACCAAGGCATGCGAGATAAAGGACGGATGGTTCAGAACCACAGTAATCTCACCGGAGGATTTCGGCTTTGAGCGCTGTACAAAGGAGGATTTAAAAGGCGGTACACCTGAGGAAAATGCAAAAATCGTACGTGATATCTTAGGCGGACAGAAGGGCCATAAGAGAAATGCAGTACTCATGAACGCAGGCGCATCACTTTATATTGGAGGAAAGGCCGACAGCATGAAAGAGGGTATCGAGCTAGCAGCAAAAATCATTGATTCAGGAAAAGCACTTGAAACACTCAATAAGCTCATCGAGGTAAGCAACAGCTAGGCACACAAAACAGGAAAGGAAAAGCGATGAATATTTTAGACCAGCTTGCAGAATATTCAAGGCTTCGCGTGGCAGAGGACAAGAAAAAAATAAGCCTTGAGGAAATGAAAAATATCGCGATTCAGACGAAAAACGAAAAGCTTTGTGATTTTGCATTTGAAAAAGCACTCAAAAAGGATGGCTTGAGCTTCATATGCGAGTGCAAGAAGGCTTCGCCGTCAAAGGGGCTTATAGAGCCGGATTTCAGATATCTTGAAATTGCAAGGGAATACGAGGCGGCAGGTGCGGATTGCATCTCGGTACTGACAGAGCCGAAGTGGTTTTTAGGCTCGGATGAGTATCTTAAGGAGATTGCAAAAACGGTTTCAATTCCGTGCATCCGAAAGGATTTTACGGTTGATGAATATCAGATATATCAGGCAAAGACACTCGGTGCCGCTGCGGTGCTTTTAATCTGCTCCATACTGTCAGAGGAACAGCTTGGTGAATATATAAAAATCTGCGACAGCCTTGGCATAAGCGCCCTTGTGGAGATACACAATGAAAAAGAGGCAGGGATGGCGGTAAGAGCCGGTGCCAGAATAATAGGTGTCAACAACCGCAATCTGAAGGATTTTACAGTTGATACAGCTAACAGCAGAAAGCTTCGTGACCTGATTCCCGATGACATCATATTTGTATCGGAAAGCGGTGTAAAGAGCACAGACGATATCAGGGCAATACGTGAAATCGGAGCTGACGCAGTGCTTATCGGAGAGACGCTGATGAGAGCGGATGACAAAAAGGCTAAGCTTGATGAATTGCGATTAAGCTAATAGAGATATATAAGTATCTTCATGGTTTTAAGAATATCTGTAACTATTCAGTACAGAAAACAAAATATTTACAAATATACATCAGAAGGGAAAACATCATGACAAATCCAAACGGAAGATTTGGTATTCACGGAGGACAGTACATTCCTGAAACCCTCATGAATGCCGTTAAAGAATTAGAAGAAGCATACAATTATTACAAAAACGATCCTGAATTTAACAGAGAGCTCACAGAGCTTCTCAACGATTATGCAGGAAGACCATCGAGACTGTACTATGCAGAAAAGATGACAAAGGATCTCGGTGGAGCAAAAATATACCTTAAAAGAGAGGATTTAAACCATACAGGAGCCCACAAGATCAACAACGTATTAGGTCAGGCACTTCTTGCAAAGAAAATGGGCAAAACCCGACTGATAGCTGAGACCGGAGCCGGTCAGCACGGTGTGGCAACTGCAACGGCCGCAGCCCTTATGGGTATGGAATGTGTTGTATTCATGGGCGAGGAGGACACAAAGCGTCAGGCGCTCAATGTATACCGCATGCGTCTGCTCGGAGCAGAGGTTATCCCGGTTACATCAGGCACAGCCACGTTAAAGGATGCCGTATCGGAGGCAATGAGAGAGTGGACCAAGAGAATTTCGGACACACATTACTGCCTGGGCTCAGTTATGGGACCACACCCGTTCCCTACCATCGTAAGAGATTTCCAGGCGGTCATCTCAAAGGAAATCAAGGAGCAGATGCTTGAAAAGGAGCACAGACTGCCTGATGCGGTTATCGCATGTGTGGGCGGCGGCTCAAATGCCATCGGAAGCTTTTACAACTTCATAGAGGATGAGGGCGTAGAGCTCATCGGCTGCGAGGCAGCAGGAAGAGGAATAGATACCTTTGAGACTGCAGCCACAGTAAATACAGGCCGTCTTGGTATCTTCCACGGCATGAAGTCATATTTCTGTCAGGACAAATACGGACAGATCGCTCCGGTTTATTCTATTTCTGCAGGACTCGACTATCCGGGAGTCGGACCGGAGCACGCATATCTGCACGATATCGGAAGAGCAAAATATGTACCGGTAACAGATGATGAAGCGGTAAATGCTTTTGAATACCTCGCAAAGACAGAGGGAATCATCCCTGCAATCGAGTCCTCACATGCAGTGGCATATGCCATGAAGCTGGCGCCTACAATGGACAAGGACAAGATAATCGTTGTTACTGTTTCAGGCAGAGGCGACAAGGACTGCGCGGCAATAGCAAGATATAGAGGGGAGAATATTTATGAGTAAGATAAGAAGTGCGTTTGAAAACGGTAAGGCATTTATACCATTTATCACCTGTGGTGATCCAAATTTAGAGACAACCGCAAAAATCGTAAGAGAAGCAGTTGCAAACGGAGCAGACCTTATAGAGCTTGGAATTCCATTCTCTGATCCTACAGCAGAGGGACCTGTAATCCAGGGCGCCAACATAAAGGCACTTGAAGCCGGAGTTACCACTGACAAGGTTTTTGACCTTGTGAGAGATTTGAGAAAAGATGTCACAATCCCTATGGTTTTCATGACATATGCAAATGTGGTTTACTCATACGGGGCAGAAAAGTTTATCAGTACATGTAAGGAAATAGGAATTGACGGACTTATTCTGCCGGATATCCCATATGAGGAAAAGGAAGAGTTTTTACCACTCTGCGAGAAATATGATGTGGACCTTATTTCATTTATCGCACCTACATCAAAGGATCGCATTGCGATGATAGCAAAGAAGGCAACCGGCTTCATCTATGTGATTTCAAGCCTCGGAGTCACCGGTACAAGAAGCGAGATTAAGACAGATCTGGCTTCAATAGTCAAGGTAATCAGAGAAAACACAGATGTGCCATGTGCTATCGGTTTTGGCATTTCAACACCCAAGCAGGCAAAGAAGATGGCAGATATCTCGGATGGTGCCATTGTGGGCTCTGCCATCATCAAGATAATCGATGAGTATGGTGAGGCTTCACCAAAGTATGTCGGTGAGTATGTTAAAGCAATGAAGGATGCGCTGTAGAGGCTATTGTATTTTTATGTATATAAAGGAGATTTTCTAAGGAAACTTAAAATAATATTATAAAATCAGAAAAATGACTTTTATACCCATATTTCAAAAATAAAATTTATGAAATATGGGTATAAAACTTGAAAAACGAATATATTAATTATATAATAAGTGCAAATAAGACAGTTCAGAGGGAGGAATATCAGGATGCTGTGTCAATTTTCTTTTAAAAATTTTAAATCATATAAAGAAACAACAACATTCGATTTTCAGGCAACATCTATTCCGGAGTTTTCAGAATCGTTGTTAAAAAGCGAGAAAGCAGATGCACTTCTTCCCGTAGGGGTTATATATGGTCCGAATGGTGGCGGGAAAACCAATCTGTTACTAGCTCTTTCATGTTTGATTTCTACAGTGGTTAAGCCGATATATGAATTGGAGAAGGCAAGAGAAAAGATTATTATTCAGCAGAAGATAAGTGCGGCACCATTCTATTTTAATGAAATATCTAGGAAAATGCCGACAGAATTTGAAGTGTATTTCCGACAGGGAAAAAATGAATACAGGTACAACTTATCAATATGCGGGGATGACATTGTTGAAGAATCTCTGTATTGGAAATCCATTGGTGGAAAGAGAACGGGTATGGTTTTTGATAGGGAAGGTGCTGAAATTACATTGGGTGCAAGCATCAATAAAGCGAGTATTAACCGCTCGGTAAACCCCAAGATGCCGTATTTATCTTTTTTGGCAATCAACTATGATATACCGGTAATTGTGGAAGTTCAGAAGTGGTTTGAATCATGCATTGTCAAAAACTATGCAAATCCGATTGCAGACAGACAAATAATGTTTTCTGATGATGAATCATATCGAAAGAAAATTGTTCGTGCACTAAATGATGTTGATATTGATGTATCAGGTTATCGGTATGATGAAGAAAATCATGAACTGTATACACAGCGTATGATAGAGGGAAAGATTTATGAATTAAGTTTTAATGATGAGTCAGATGGAACAAAGAAAATGATCGCGGCATTACCTGTGATTTTGTTAGCACTGCAAGAAGGTCGGCTGGTGATTATTGATGAATTGGATGCAAAATTGCATCCTAAGCTGCTTCGTTATGTAATTTCATTGTTTAAGAATAAGAATGTAAATAAAAAGGGAGCGCAGTTACTTTTTACTTCCCATGATATGACAACAATGAAAAATACAGTTTTCAGACGGGATGAAATTTGGTTTGCGGCAGAAAATGAAAGGCACGAAAGTGAAATATATTCCCTATATGAAATCAGAAGAGAAAACAATGAACGAGTAAATAGTACTGCAGCTTATGATAAACAATATCTGGAAGGGCGTTATGGTGCAGATCCATATCTTACAAATATGCTGGCAGGAGGAGAATGGCTATGAGTTTAAAACCTTTCATGGATTTTGCAATAACAAATGCTGAACGCTTGGCTGCAATGAATGAAGGAAAAACTCCTGCAAGTTCAGCTCCAGGCACAAAAGTACATGAATTGATTAAACACTTGAGACCATATTTAAAAATCGGATAGGATAGGAAGAAGGAACAAGTAAAATGATGCAGCAAAAAGAAAGATTAGAAAAACAGCTTGATTTCATCAGAGAAATCGACAAGGAAAAGGAGATATTCCGCCAGACTTATTTAGCTGATGCAAGCCGCAAGGAAAATGATGCGGAGCATGCCTGGCATATGGCTATCATGACCATGCTCTTGAGCGAGTATGCCAATGAGAAGATAGACGTGCTAAAGACAGTAGGAATGCTTTTGATACACGACATAGTAGAGATTGACGCAGGAGACACATATGCCTATGATGAGGCAGGCAAGGCCACACAGCATGAGCGAGAGCAGAAGGCGGCGGAGCGTATATACGGACTCTTGCCAAAGGAACAGGGCGAGCCGCTTTTAGAGCTGTGGGAGGAATTTGAGGCGCAGCAGACACCGGAAGCCAGATTTGCCCGCACCATGGACAATATCCAGCCAATGCTCCTAAACGATGCATCGAACGGGCTTTCATGGCGTGAGCACAGTGTAAAGCTGTCGCAGATACTCGTCAGAAATAAGCGCACAGCACTTGGCTCAGAGAAAATCTGGGATTATGCGTTTAACAATATACTGAAAAAGCATGTTGAGAGCGGAAACATCATAGATGATGAGGGTGTCTTCTCAGCGGAAGCCGGTGCGTGTGCAAAAGCCAGCGAGCGTAATGGACGGTAATAATGATTTACTGAAAAATCCTTTGAAAATCACGTATAATTCTATTGTAGACAGTCGTCTTGTATGATATACTTTACTGGATTAAATCGGTGAACTATAAATGAAATGTAATTATTCAAGGCTGCTTAAATAGTTACCTGACAAGTATATTGAGCTTCATCGAAATCCACAGAATAAAACACACGGAGGAATCAAAATGAATATTGTATGCTTAGACCTTGAGGGAGTATTGGTACCTGAAATCTGGATTGCATTTGCAAAGGAGACAGGAATTCCTGAGCTTGAGAAGACAACAAGAGATGAGCCTGATTATGATAAGCTCATGAACTATAGAATAAATATTTTAAAGGAGCACGGACTCGGATTAAAAGAAATTCAGGAGACAATCGCAAAGATAGATCCAATGCCTGGCGCAAAGGAGTTTTTGGATGAGCTTCGTTCAATCACACAGGTAATCATCATCAGTGATACATTTTCACAGTTTGCTGGCCCGCTCATGAAGAAGCTCGGCTGGCCAACAATCTTTTGTAACGAGCTTGAGGTTGCTGAAGATGGCGAGATTACAGGCTTTAGAATGAGATGTGAGCAGTCAAAGCTTACAACTGTAAAGGCACTGCAGTCTATCGGATACGATACCATCGCAAGCGGTGACAGCCACAACGATTTAGGCATGATACAGGCCAGCAAGGCAGGTTTCCTTTTCAGAAGCACAGATGCCATCAAGAAGGACTACCCTGAGCTTCCTGCATATGAGACATATGATGAGCTGCTTGCAGCGATTAAAGCAGCATTATAATCATAAATATAGTTGAAAAAAGCTTCCCACATGATATTTTAGAGTGGACACATCCACCTGTACATGTGGGAAGTTTCTATATATTTATGGCATGCAAAATCATATGAAAGAAGGTAGAGTGCAGATGTATACGGTAACACACATATATGAGGCTGATTTTGGCTGTGAGGAAAGAGCAGACGGCGCAAAAGCAAAATGCATGGTTTATCTCGAGGACGAAAACGGCAGACAGCGTCATGTAGAGGTTGAGGATGAATGGCTTACGGCAAATGGGATAGAAGAGGGAAGCAGCTGGAAAGAAAATATCACAGATGAAGCCTGAATCATAAAGCTATGAGATTAATTATGTGATTAGAGTATGTGAATAAATTTTGTGTTTAGATGCACATTGTGTATTGACAACAGTACAAAAGGTGCTATAATAAAATCAACATATGAACAATCATTCATATGTTCAATGAAAAACGTACAGTAAAACAAATAATTCATGAAAATAAGGAGAACACCACTATGAAGAAGACTTACAAAATCGATGTAGACTGCGCTAACTGCGCCAACAAGATGGAGGATGCCGCAAAGAATACAGCAGGTGTAAAGGATGCTACAGTCAATTTCATGACACTCAAGATGAGCGTTGAGTTTGAAGAGGGACAGGATGCAAAGGCGGTTATGCAGGAGGTTCTTAAGAACTGTAAAAAGGTAGAGGACGACTGCGAGATTTTCTTATAAATTGCCGGGCGCAGGAATGACAAACGATATTATTTCAATGCCTGCGCTATAGTAAGGGTGATTATCAAGAGATTATAATGAATGGAGCTATGGCGTATGAATAAAAAGCAGAAAAAAGTACTTGCGCGTATCATAATCGCAGCGGTACTCATGATTATATTACATTTCATACCGGTTAAGGGAATTATCAGGTTCCTGCTTTACATGGTGCCTTATCTGGTTATAGGATACGATATCCTGAAAAAAGCATTTAAGGGAATCAAAAACAAGCAGGT
>ENA-OQJG01000195-OQJG01000195.1-human-gut-metagenome-genome-assembly--contig:-NODE-195-length-10988-cov-2.214989_pt1 | contig 10988 bp, 16 predicted proteins | sample MGYA00242601_ERZ504767 | MGnify/ENA primary metagenome ERZ504767 (study PRJEB26092, sample SAMD00036362) | human gut metagenome | host: Homo sapiens | study: EMG produced TPA metagenomics assembly of... | reverse complement strand
CTATAATACATAGACTGCTATTATAATCATCGATTTTTTCACTTAAAAATGTAATTATAAACTTTGATCAATGCATCAATTACTGATCAATTACAAATTCATCTAATACTTCCTGCAGTCTTTCAAAGAACATACTAGCATGATATCCATCTGCGGATGCATGAGATATCGTCAAAGCAGCAGACAGCCTTCTTCTGCCCTCTTCTTCCACATATTTTCCAAATGTAATGATCGGAAATAGATTTGGTCTTCCGGTTGGCACCCATGTGCTGTAGCCTGTGAAATCCATCCATGGCACACAGGAGATCAAAAGAAGTTTGGCGGCTGCCCTTCTTTTCCTTTGGGTCCTTTGACATCTTTGTATGTTTCCATATCATTTATAATGTTTTGATAGCATGTCTGAAAATCATCATCATAATAAGACCAGATGTCTGAAAATGTATGATCATCTTTGTGAAAGATCGTAAAGTTTGGATGCATCACATCAAAGTAACCAGGTCTTCCTTCCTGATCGACTCCCATTTTAAATTCTCTTTTCTCATTGACAACTTTTCCTGTGCAGTAAATAAATGCCGGATAAAACTTTAATCCACATTTTTTGACCTGCTGATACAGATTTTCCACATCTAGACGTACTGTAACAGTATAACCGCATGGTATCATCTGCATATAATATTCAAAATGTTTCTGTCGTTCCCATTTTTCTGGGTCTAGTAAATAAAACATGTCAGACACCTCCTTTTTTAGCTTTCGATATCAAATCATTTCATATCCACCTAAAACTACCGGCATTTTCAATACTTCCAATACTCTCTCAAGCAATACTCCTTCTCTGTTTGGATAATCAAATCCATAACTTGCCTTGATCGCCTGTGTAATAAACTGCACACCCTTATCCAGTGCGATTGGCAGACTGTCTCCGTCTAACAGGCTTCCTATCATAACAGAAGTATAAGCATCTCCTGTTCCCGGATAAAAATGTTGGGATATAACGGCATTTTATCTTCCAATATGTATTACAAGTTCTATCGTAAGCGATCACATTAGAATCTTTATCTTTCTCTTTATCTGGAACACTTGTCACAACAATGATATCTGGTCCCATATCAGACAAACGTTTTACCCATTCTTTGATCTCTTCATCGGTTGTTGTCTGTTTGTATTCTTCCCCTAATAAAAGACTTACTTCTGTAAAATTGGGTGTAATAATGTCAGCTTTTGTTACCAGACGTTTCATTCCTTCAACTAATCCTTGATCCATCGTTGAATACAAGTTTCCATTATCTCCAAGGACTGGATCGATCACAACCATATTATCCTCTGTTCCAAAATCATCAATAAATCCGGAAACGATCTCAATCTGACGTTCAGATCCTAAGAATCCAGAATAAATACAGTCAAAATCGATATTTAGCTCTTTCCAATGATCGATATAGTCCTGCATATGATCTGTAAAGTCTACAAAACTAAAGGTATCAAATCCCCCAGTATGATTGGAAAGGATCGCTGTCGGCAATGGACAGACCTGCACTCCCATGGATGAAAGGATGGGAATGATCGCTGTCAACGAAGCTCTTCCAAAACCAGACAGATCATGAATTGCTGCCACTCTTTTTACACTATGCTTCATTTTGTTTCTCCTTTTTATAATCCGATCATTGTACTATTTTAAACGGAACGTCAGGATTCCTTTGTAATCGATCACATGGATCGCTTCATCTTTTTTCATCTGTTCCATCATCGCTTCTGGATCTTTCACATCTCTGCTTTCTAAGAATCCTCGTACTTCAAACTGATTCATAGGATGTCTTCCGATAATGGATTTAACCGCTTCATAGTCATCTTCAATCTCACTGAAAAATGCACCAGAACTCATCATCTCAATCGAAATACCACCAAGTGTCTCAACCGCATATCGCATGCGTTCTTCAGATACGACATTCACATCTGCTTCTGCTGGCGGACGAACTGGTGTATTTAAGTATAGTCTGTCATATTTTAATTCTTTTAATATTCTTGAAACTTAAGAATAGACTGCTCATCATCGTTGATCCCATCAACTAGCATGATCTCCAACCAAAGTTCTCCTTCATACATGTGAGTGAACTTTTTGAGACCTTCAAATTCTTCTTCAAATTTGATCGTTCCATAAGGTCGGTCGATCTTCTTGGAAATTTCCTGATTATAAGCATCCAAAGATGGCAATACCATATCAGCATGGCATAATTCTTCTCTGACTTGTGGATCAGAAAGCAACGCACCATTTGTGATCACTGCGACTGGCTTGTCTGTTAATGCTTTCAGAGCAACTACTAATTCACCAAGATTTGCTGCTAAAGTAGGTTCTCCTTCTCCAACGACCGTTACGATATCAAATTTATCAGAGTCTTTGAGATACTGTTTAAATTCCGCTATGATATCTTCTGTTTTATAAAATTCCTGACGTTTATTTGTCATTTTATCGGTTCTTCCTAATTGACAGTAGATGCAGGAATAGTTACATGTCTTCTTAGGCAGTGGACTGATACCTAAGGATCTTCCTAGTCTTCTGGATGGGATCGGACCAAATACATATTTAAAATCATTCATATTGATATTTCCTTTTCCTATTATTTTTGTATAATTCTTATTATACGGCACGTATACAAAATTTGTCTATATGAATTGTTCTTTGAAAACTCCTGAAATTTAATTTCTATGGGTTTTCTTTCTATAACTCTTGCGTTACAATAGTATAAAATAAACAGGAGGATATTAAGTAATTCAATGAAAAAAGATAAAAACATTCTGGTTGTTATGCCAGTAAAAGACGAACATAAAAAAACATTAGAACAACATTCTCAAGGCAATAAATTTATATACAGTTCATACGATAATGTAACTCAGGAAATGGTACAGGAAGCAAATGTGATCATTGGAAATGTAGATCCATTTTACTTACAGGAAGCAAAAAACTTAGAATGGCTGCAGCTTAATTCAGCAGGGGCTGATCCTTATGTGAAGAAAGGCGTGCTTCCTGAAGATGTAATATTGACGAATGCTACAGGAGCCTATGGACCAAGCGTTGCAGAACATATGCTGGCAGTCTTATTTTCCCTGCAAAAGAAATTACATCTATACAGAGATAACCAAAATCAATGTGAATGGCAAGATGAAGGAGGTGTCATGTCCTTATGCGGAGGAACACTTCTGATCGTGGGACTCGGTGACATCGGATTATACTTTGCAAGATTAATGAAAAATTTTGACTACCATATCATCGGAATCAAACGAAGACCAGGGCAGGTACCGCAAGATATCGATGAACTCCATACCATGGATGATCTGGATAAATTGCTGCCCAAAGCAGATGTTGTATTATCTGTACTTCCAGATTCTAAAGCAACACGAAATATCTTCAATAAAGATCGTTTTGAAAAAATGAAGAACACCTCAATCTTGCTAAATGCTGGCAGAGGCAGTGCAGTTAATACAGAGGATCTTTGCGAAGCATTGATCCAAGGACAGATTTATGGAGCAGGACTGGATGTTACAGACCCAGAACCGCTGCAGACGCAACATAAATTATGGAACGTAGAAAATGTGATCATAACTCCACACGTAGCCGGAGATTTTCATCATCCTGCGACTTTATATCGAATCGTAGATATTATAGCTGGAAACCTGCAAAGGTATCTGGAAGGAGAACAATTGACGAATATTGTTGATACTACAACTGGATGTAAACTCTGATTGATAGTGTTGCATGTATGAGTCAGAAAGAACAAGAGAAGAAATATTTATAAGAATAAAGGGTGACACTCAACATACACACCACTTAAGTTTTCCAATCTTGTAATTGTCCACACTTTAGACTTCTGGTATATGATAAAAAATAAATAAGCAACCGAAAACGCAGCATTGGAATTTTGCCATATTTTGAACAAATTCGCAGCCCAATTGGACGAGTGTCTGAGCTTCAAAGATTTTTGTCTTAGACAAAACTCCAGAGCGAGTTTTCGTAGGAAATTGGGCGAATCAGCGATTTGTTCAAAATGTGAGCAAAATTCCACCGCTGCGTTTTCGGTTGCTTATTTATTTTTTATCATATACTGAAAGACTACAGTTGGCCAACTTACAAATTTAAAATTTACAGTAAATTATCAGCTAATTCTTCCATAGTCTTAATATTCTCATCATTCATCGTAGATTTGATCGTTACAACTGGATCTACCATCTCGATATTCTTAAATCCTTCTACGATACCTTTCATGATTTTTGCTGCCATTGGTGCCCATGATCCATTTTCCATAAATGCAACTTTACGTTTCTGATAGTTCTTAGCTTTTAAGTGATGTAAAAAGTCTTCCATGCATGGGAAGATTCCTGCATCGTATGTTGCTGCTGCCAGTACCAGTCTGTCATAGCGGAATGCATCTTCGATCACTTCTGCCATATCATCTCTGGAAAGGTCTCGCTACTACAACTTTTTGGAGCTCCTTTTGCTTCTAAGATTTCTGCTAATTTCTTTGCTGCAGCTGCTGTATTTCCATGGATAGATGCGTATGCGATCAGGATTCCTTCGTTCTCTGGCTCATATTTGCTCCATGTGTCGTATAATCCAATATAATATCCAAGGTTTTCTTTTAAAATTGGTCCGTGTAATGGACAGATGATCTCAATATCTAATCCTGCGGCTTTCTTTAAGAGATTCTGTACCTGTACTCCGTATTTACCACAGATATTGAAATAATAACGTCTTGCTTCACATGCCCAATCTTCATCTGCATCTAAAGCTCCGAATTTACCAAATCCATCTGCTGAGAATAAGATTTTCTCTGATGTTTCATATGCTACCATAACTTCTGGCCAGTGAACCATTGGTGCCATAACGAACTGTAATGTATGAGATCCAAGAGATAATGTATCTCCTTCTTTTACTACGACTTTACGTCCTTCTAGATCAAATGTAAAGAACTGAGGGATCATATTAAATGTCTTGGCATTACCTACAACCTTAGCTTCTGGATATTTTTCTGCTAATACCTGTAAGCTTGCAGCATGGTCTGGTTCCATATGAGATACTACAATGTAATCTACGTTTCTTCCATCTAATGCTTCTTCTAAGTTTACAAGCCATTCATCTGTCTTGCATGCATCCACAGTATCCATAACGGCTACTTTCTCATCTAAGATCACATAAGAGTTATAAGAAACACCATTTGGTACTACATACTGGCTCTCAAATAAGTCAATGTCATGATCGTCTACACCAATATATTTTACTGAATCTGTAACTTTAATATCCTTCATTGTCTTACTCCAAATTAATTCATTTTGCTTTTTCAACTTTTCTTACTATAACATAGTTTTGCCAAAATATCTACTAGTAATAGTTACTATTTCTAATACAATTTCTTTTCAGATACAAAGATCCCCAAAACAAAACTTCAATCTTGCTCCAGGGATTCTTTATCATCTCTTTGGATGCTTCATGCAACTCTGATTATCTATGCATTGAGAAGCTATCCATATCATAACGTTTTAAGTTGTCTGTGATCTTGCGATCATCTGCGGATTTGATCATTGTTTCTCTGACTTTTACGAGCTTTGATGATCTCTTCGTTACGGCTTGGTCCACCAACGCATCCGCCTTCGCATGCCATACCTTCGATGAAGTCTTCTGGTAATCTTCCTCTCTGTAAGAACATTAAAGCTTTCTTACATTCTGCTGCACCGTTAGCTTTGCATACTTTGATATCTTCGTTCTGTTCTGTCTCTTTCATGTATTCTAATACAGAATCTGTTACTCCACCAGAGTTTCCATAGAATTTACCGAAGATCGTAGAATCCTGATATGTATTCTCTGCTGGTTCTAATTCTACGTCTTTTGCTTTCATAATTGCTAAGATCTCGTTGTAGTTTAATGCATAATCTGCATTTCCTTCGATCTTCTGGTCTGCCACTTCTGATTTCTTGGCTACACATGGTCCAACAAATACTGTAACTGCATCTGGATCTTTTGCTTTAATCATTCTTGATACTGCACACATTGGAGATACTGTTGTAGAAATCATATCTGCAAGATCTGGATAATGTTTGCGAATCATGTTTACGAATCCTGGACAGCATGAAGTTGTTTTCTTCTCACCGTTTCTGTAAGCTTCTAACCATTCTTCTGCTTCGCTGCATGTTGTCATATCTCCACCTAAACCTGCTTCGATCAGATCTTCAAATCCAACTTTCTTTACTGCCTGTCTCCAGCTTTCCATTGTAATATCTTTACCAAACTGTCCTTCTGTTGCTGGGGCAAGGATCGCGTAGACTTTCTTACCTGCTTTCAAGTCTGCGATAACGTTTGTGATCCATGTCTTTGTTCCGATCGCACCGAATGGACATTTTGCTGCACACTGTCCACAACGGATACATTTTTCTTCATCGATCACTGATACTCCATACTCATCATAAGAAATTGCATCTACTGGACAGCTGTCTTTACATGGTCTTGATACATGAGCGATCGCATTGTATGGACAGGCTTTTGCGCACATACCACATTCCTTACATTTCTGAGGATCGATTCTTGATCTTGTATGTCCTGGTTCGATCGCTCCGAAACGACATGCTTTGATACAGTCTTTTCCAAGACAATTCTGACAGTTGTTTGTTACAACATAGCTTGAGATCGGACAGTCAGCACATGCTGATTTAATTACCTGCACGATATTTCCATCATCTTCTGCTCCTGGAGCTTTACCTTCTGCTAAACGAATTCTCTGTCTTACGATTTCTCTTTCTTTGTAGATGCAGCAACGGAATGTTGGTTCTGGTCCTTCAATCATCTTCTCTGGGATCAGATCTCTTTCTTCTTCTAAAGTCCCTTCAAACGATGCCTTTGCTACGAAATACAGTACATCTTTTTTCAGATTCTGAATGCTTGTTACATCATACATAATAGTTTACCCTTCCTTAAAAAACACTTAACTAAAACACCCTAGATATTGTTATTTTTTTATCTATGTGCATTATAACAAATATTTTCTTTTTCTCTACAATGCTTAAAGAAAAGTACAAAAAATATGCTAATTTTTTTAAAATTGTACAATTAACATTTTCTTAACGATGACTCTGTCCGTATATTGCATACAATTATTGTTAAAAGAAAGACATAATTGTCTGAAAATTTTTATCATTATAACTTAAAGTTATGGCAAACTATTATTTTTATGTATTTCACAAGCCTTATTCTATCTGTTATTGTATAGCTTATCGATAGAAAATTATTAGACTTATATAAATGGAAAGGATAGATTTATGAGACCATACAGATATGATATTGTTGGTTAGTTTTTTAAGACCAGATTATTTAAAAGATGCACGTGCTGAATATGCAGAAGGAACTTTATCTGCAGACCAGTTGCGTGAAGTTGAAGATAAAGCGATCAAAGAGTTAGTTGAAAAAGAGAAAGCTGTTGGATTAAAAGCAGTTACTGACGGAGAGTTAAGACGTCGCTATTGGCATCTTGATTTCCTTGCTTCCTTAGTCGGAGTCGAGGAGATCAAAGCTGATCACTGGTCTGTTGCTTTTAAGGGACATCAGCCAAAAGCCGCAACTCTTGAGATTGTTGGCAAAATTGATTTTGATGAAAACAGTGAATTCTTAGATCATTTCTCTTACTTGAAAGAAATTGCTGGGGATGTTGACTGCAAGATGACAATTCCTTCTCCTGCAATGCTTCATCTGATTTGTTGTGTTCGTGGAAGCGAAACTTACAAAGCGATCGATCGTTATAAAAATGAAGATGATCTGTATCATGAGATTGCTCTTGCTTATCAGAAAGCGATCAAAGCATTCTACGCTCGTGGATGCCGTTACTTACAGTTTGATGATACATCTTGGGGTGAATTCTGTGATCAGAATAAACGCGACGATTACGCAAGCCGTGGTCTTGACCTTGACCAGATTGCTAAGAATTATGTGAAAATGATCAATGAAGCTTTAGAAGCTAAACCTGAGGATATGACAATTACAATGCATATCTGCCGTGGTAACTTCCGTTCTACATGGTTCTCTTCTGGTGGATATGAACCAGTAGCTGAGACTTTATTCGGTGGATGTAAGATCGATGGTTTCTTCTTAGAGTATGATAGTGACCGTTCCGGTGATTTCAAACCATTACGTTTTATCAAAGATCAGAAAGTTGTGTTAGGTCTTGTTACTTCTAAAGATCCAGAACTTGAAGATAAAACTGAGATTAAAGAACGTATTAAAGAGGCTGCTCAGTATGTTGCACTTGACCAGCTTTGCTTAAGTCCTCAGTGTGGTTTCTCTTCTACAGAAGAAGGAAATATCTTAACTGATGAAGATCAGTGGAAGAAGATGACTCTTATTAAGGAGATTGCTGAGGAAGTTTGGGGATAGGATATCCGTGATACATATTTCATAATAATATAGTAAATAAAAGAATCCGGCATTACATTTTTGTGTTTGCCGGATTTTTTTATATCCAATTTTCATCTATTTCTTTTTTCAACAGGCAAAACATATCATAAAATTTTTCTTTTGCCTGTGAAATAATTGATAATGCGATATTCTGATTATAAGAATGTGTTACATTTCTATCCAAATAAGTGCTTTCTATTATAACATACTCTCTTATATTTTTTTGTAAAAAATCAAAGAAAAAAGCCTCTGGAGACTAAATCCAGAGACTTAAAAGGGCTATTATTTACGTTTTTTATAATTGTGTTCTTCTTATTTTACGTTGAAGGCTTTGATTCCAGAATATACGGCACTGTCTCCTAAAGCTTCTTCGATTCTTAATAACTGGTTGTATTTCGCAACACGTTCTGATCTTGAAGGTGCTCCTGTCTTGATCTGGCATGTATTTAATGCGACGGCTAAGTCTGCGATCGTTGTATCTGCTGTTTCTCCAGAACGATGAGATGTTACAGCTGTGTATCCTGCTTTGTGTGCCATCTTGATCGCTTCTAATGTTTCAGAGATAGATCCAATCTGGTTTAATTTAATCAGGATAGAGTTTCCTGCTCCCATTTCGATACCTTTAGAAAGTCTTTACTGTATTTGTTACAAATAAGTCATCTCCTACTAACTGTACTTTATCTCCAAGTCTTTCTGTCAGTTTCTTCCATCCTTCCCAGTCTTCTTCATCTAATCCATCTTCGATCGAGATGATTGGATATTTCTCACATAATGCAGTCCCAGTGCTCGATCAGTTCTTCTGCTGTATATTCTGTTCCTGCTTTTGGCAGTTTGTAATATCCTTTACCTTTTTCACTCTTCCATTCTGAAGATGCAGCGTCCATAGCGATCTTGAAGTCTTTTCCTGGTTCGTATCCTGCTTTTTTCACTGCTTCTAAGATTGTTTCGATGGCTTCTTCATCTGATTTTAATGCTGGCGCAAATCCACCTTCATCACCTACGGATGTAGCAAGTCCTCTTTCTTTTAAGATTGCTGCTAATGCATGGAATACTTCAGCACACCATCTTAAACATTCTTTGAATGATGGAGCTCCAACTGGCATGATCATGAATTCCTGTACATCAAGTCCTGATGATAATGCATGACATCCACCATTTACGATATTCATCATTGGTACTGGAAGTCTGTTTCCAGATACTCCACCTAAGAATCTGTATAGAGGTAACTTCAAGAGATGTAGCTGCTGCTCTTGCTGCTGCGATCGATACAGCTAAGATAGCGTTTGCTCCGAAGTTTGATTTATCTTTTGTTCCATCTGCGTCGATCATTGCTTTGTCTACTGCATATGTATCAGAAGCGTCTAATCCGATGATTGCTTCACTGATCTTTGTATTGATATTTTCTACGGCTTTTGTAACACCTTTTCCTAAATATCTTTCTTTATCTCCGTCTCTTAACTCTAGTGCTTCAAATTCTCCTGTAGATGCACCACTTGGAGCTGTTCCTCTTGCAACTGTTCCATCAACTAATGTAATCTCAGCTTCTACGGTTGGATTTCCTCTGGAATCTAGGATTTCTCTTCCGACTACTTTTTCAATTTCTAAATAATTCATTTCGATTGTGACTCCTTTCCCTATACATAGCAGTACTCCTCGCTGGAAGAAGGGTAAGCTTCCAGTTTGAGATCATTTTGTTGCAGGTGTCGATCTCAATCGAGGAGTCCACATGATTCATTCACGTTTTTAGTTAGTGTTGTCTAACTGCTATTTATGATACTAGATTTGGATGGAAAAATCAATGGGGATATATGATAATAATTATCATATATCCCCTAGTTGATTATTTTCTTAATTTTTTGATTCAACTCTTTTTTCGTTGTATTATTATATGCCCATACACGTACATCATTTTTCGTTGCACTTCTATATTGTTTTTCTGAAATATATGTCAACTTTCCTTTTTCCTTTTTGCTATATATTTCTTTATCAATGACTCTATGTACTGTTTTTTCTGATTTTTCTAAATTTGTTGTAACTTTATTTCCATCCTCATCTTCGAAATGTCCTTCACATTCAAAGAAATATGATGCTTTTTTTACAATTTTCTTCCCATTATACTTATAAATATAATATTTTTCCTTTCAGGACCATTTTCACTTAATACTGAATACTGTAAGCCTGCAATTGTTTTCTGTTTTTTATTATATGCAATTATTTGATCCGATGTTGACCAAATTTTCTTTACTTTTCCTTTATTGTATGTATAAATATTTAAATTTCTAGCTTTGCCTTCTGCATTACTATTTAAATTCACAGTGACCAGTTCTTTCGTTCCGCCTCCTGTTACTTCAATTAATGAATAGCTTGTAAATTTGGCTACTTTGTTTTTCTTGATTGCTTGTGCATAGGCTTTGTTCGCCTTCTTCTGTGCTTTTTTTTGATGCAGCTAATACATTTTGAGTTGAAACCAATGTTGTTGCCATTAAGGCTGTGATTGCTAAAGTTGTTAATTTTTTGTAGATTTTTTAATTCATTTTACCTTCCTCCTATCTTATTCTGTTACAAT
>ENA-OQJG01000194-OQJG01000194.1-human-gut-metagenome-genome-assembly--contig:-NODE-194-length-11036-cov-2.942433_pt1 | contig 11036 bp, 14 predicted proteins | sample MGYA00242601_ERZ504767 | MGnify/ENA primary metagenome ERZ504767 (study PRJEB26092, sample SAMD00036362) | human gut metagenome | host: Homo sapiens | study: EMG produced TPA metagenomics assembly of... | reverse complement strand
GTGTACGGCTTATTAAAAACTACCGTATACTCGTTCTCGATCACTTCTCCGTCTTTGTCCAATACCTCTACTGCTACCTCTGTTTTCTTTGCTTCTTTTTCCATCTTGCTCGTCCTCCTTAATTAACACTGCTTTCTGATTTTTGCCAGTAAGTCCACACCGTTGACCTTGTAGACATTGTTAAGCTTATCAAGTTCGACTCTCTGCTTGCCGTCAAGTTCAATCATGATATAAACAACTTCTACCGTCACTGCTGCGTCCATCGCCCCGCCCTGCTTCACGGTGCCGCTTGTAAGTTTCTTCATCCGTCCACGGACAACTACTCTCATGCCCTTGTAGTCAATGCCGCCTGTGCTCTTGACTGTAAACTGCTCACTGGCTCTGAGTGTCAGATTCAGCGAGGTTGCAGGGGACATCAGCTTGAATGCGTCCTCATCGAGAATTCGGAACGGAATCTCCAACTCCATGCTTCCGAACTGTCCGATGATTACTTCCTCGATTTCTCCAAGGATACCGGGACCGCTCAGTGTCTCGGTCATTCCCTCGAAGTCCGGCAGGGAGATTTCCCCTGTCAGACCTACAAGTACTGTTCCATCGTTATAAAGGTTGAAGTTATTGATAACTCCCGGAATACCTAATGCGTTCATTCTTATTCACCTCCGCTTAATGCTGCCGACAGCATGGTCGGGTCAAATTCCAAAATATTGAGGATGTCCTCTGCGGGTACATATGGTGCGAGGTACTGATGGAACTGGATCTTGCCGTTAAGGATGTCCGTTACCGGATTTTCGTCCTCACTAAATTCAATTCTTGCCCCTGCACATTTACTCGGCACGTATGAGTTTCCTCTGATGTTTTCACTGTCCACAACAGACTCAATCAAGCGATAATTTCCATTGTCATCTACTTTCTGTTTGTAGGTCAAGATGAAGCTGTTGCCCCACCATGAGAAAAATCTACGGCAGCAGAACCATCTGTCTTTCGGGTCTGTATTCGCCGGATAGCACGCTGTGTTGTTGCCCCATGACTTCCATCCGGAATCATTGATTGCGGTAATGATACCCTGTCCGTTTAAGAGGTTTGCCTGTAATTCATCCAGAACCACCTCTGTTCCATCTTCCAGGCAGAGACCAGTAATTCCGATCAGCTTATTGGAAGGGGAGAGGTTCGGCACATCATCGTTGCTTGCGTCTGTGTACGCTGTCAACGCTCCGAAGATAGCGGAATATGCATACTGCTTCGTTCCAACCTTTACCTGCGGCCAGAGAAGTGCTGCGTGCTTGTTGGTGTATCCATTCTTATTCTTCCAGTCGTTGCAGTCTGTGTACTTGGTTGCTTCTGCGGTGTCGATATCGAGGATGCATTCGCAAGTGAATACTCCGTTGATTTCCTCGCACTTTGCTGCCAGGGCGATACCTACATTCGGCTTCTGCGTCCATCCTGGTGCTAAGAGCAGACCCGGTGTCATGCTGAATTTCGGATAGATGTGGCGGATTAACTCCATACCAGTCTCTGCTCCGGTACTTGCATTGTATCCACCGATGATGTCGCTCTCTGTTACAGCAGTTGGGTCGATGCTTGTGCTATTGACTGTGAGGGTCTTGGCTGATGCACCCTTGCCTCCTGCGGTTAATGTGATCACAAGGTATCCGTCATCATCGAATGTCGTGATGTAGTCCGTTCCGGCTGTGAGTGTGGCTTCGTTTGCCTTTACCTCTACGGTATCTGCGAGGATGCCTACCACCTTTACTGTTGCCTGCATCTTCTCCACATTCACGGTCTGTTCCTCGTTTGCTTTCTTGTGTTTCTTCGGGTCGAGCACATTGATTAAGATAATCGGTGCGATATTGAGAACACGGAAGCAAGCGTCCATGCTCTGGCAGAGCGTGTAATTCTTGAAATCGTCACTGTATCCAGCCTGCTCCACGGCTTCACTGAAACTGTAGGCGATCATCGGTACATTGGTTGCCTTGTACGGGTCGGCTGCGAGGTTCACAGGTGCTGTTCCGATGATTACCTGCAGTCCGGCTGTTCCTGTAACGGGTGCGACCAGGCTCGTTGCCTGCTCTTTTACCCTTACTCCATGATTGTAAGCCATTGCTTTTCTCTCCTTCCTTAAGCCTTATACTCGGCTGCTTTTTTATAAAATACATAAGCGGCACCGCTCTGTGATGCGATGTCTGCGTTCACGGCCGCCAGATTGCTGATCGGCACGACCAGATTGTAAATCGCAGGTTCTTTCTCCATTGCGGTTTTCAATCCGTCCGGCAGTCCGTTGTTGAAGAACTGATTGTGTGTTGCCACTCCCAGAATTGTCGGGCCGGCATACGCCATCGTTTCCTGTGCCTTGGCTACCGTCTTTGCTTCCTGCTTGGTTTCCGCCTGCACTACTTTTGTCTTTGCTTCACTCATGCGAATCTATCCTCCTTCCTTATTGCTGCTGTTGCAAATGTCATGCTCGCTGCTCCGAAGAAGTAAGGGAATGATTCTTCGTCCTGCAGCGCCCAGTTGAATGGGTGTTGCTCATCATGCATAAATAAAATTGCTTTGCGAGCATTGGTTCTTTCATGAACCGTTCCTGTATCTTCTGGATGATTCCAAGGACACCCTTGTGTCCGTTGTTTTCTGCGTCATCGTCAAAATATCCGATCCGCAGTATGACGAACACTTCCTGCGGTTCTACACCGCCATTGTCTTGCCCTGTTTCCAATCGGACGATCACATGCGGCATCGGGTCCGGTGCATCTTCGTCCTGTCTGATGGGGAGGTTCTGCTCATAGACATTCATCTTGATGTACTCCCCTGCGGAATCCTTGAAGAGGTCATCCTTAAAAATAATCCCGATTTCCTTTACAAGTTCTTCCTGTAAAATCTGCGCCGTCATTTACTTGCCTCCCAGTATTCTGTCGATCTGCTTCTGGATGTTCTTCTGCAGGTTCTCTTCTATGTTTGGCTTCACGATGCCATATACCTTGGCTTCGTTCCCTATCATGGTAGGAATGGACGGACTAAGTAATTTCTTAAGCGGCAGCCTTGATGCTCCTTTTCTCTGAACTACAGAAACATGACCACTTCCGAATTTGGTAATAAAAGCCTTGAGGTTACCCTTTTGCAGGCTTTTCAGTCCGCTTGCTTTCAGTACCTTACCTCTGGCCGCATCTGTTGAAGTATTGTCTTTGTACTTGAAGTCCGCCAACTCATTCACTGCCCCTGTAATTTTCAGAGTGGCTGTCGGATTGGATGCCGTTGCGTTCTTCTGAGCGATAGCCTTCTTAAACCTCGGACTCTTTACCGCATAGGTTTCCTTGGCTTTGTCAGCCAGATCCTTTTTAGCATCCCTGGCGGTCGCATTCACGGCATTCTTTAATGCCTGCGGTGCTTTCGCTTTCACGTCCTTCAGTTTCAGTTCTATCCTCTGGAGTTGGGTCTGGTCGACTTCAAACTCTATCATTCCTCTTTGCAATCCACTCATTACTTCGTCCTGTTAGCCTCCATGGTTATTGTGTATACTCCGTCCTCGTCTGTGGAATCGGTTACCATGTACCTCTTTCCATCAAAGACAATCTGCCGACCGATGGCGGGCAGTGATCCGAAGTCGTCCGCCTTGACATAGATTAGTTTCTGCTTCACATACACGCCGTCCATGTTGGATTTCATCTCTTTTTCTCTTTCGATGATTTCATTGTCATCTACGAGAACTGGGATTTCTTTTCCGTCCACGGTGTGCATATCTGCGAATTCATCCACATTCATGAAGGTGTTATTTACATCATCCTTCATGACTTCTTTGAATGATTTTCTAACCATTCTTTTTCACCCCTTTGCTTCGGGTCGGTGTCTTTGGCACTCTGCCGACTACATTCTCCGGAGTTTCTCCGTTCTTGGATTCCCCCGTCAGTCCTGCTGTGGCGGTAGCAGGAGTCGCTTTCGCTTTCTCCTGCTTGCCTTCGCTCCATACGGCTGTTCCTGCGTCAAGCCATGCCTGCACCATTGATTCATCGTCTGCCGGGAGGCTGTCTCCGACTTCATACTGGTGTGATCTGTAAAGGATAGAGTATGTTGCTACCAGTTCCATGGCTGCACCTCCTTATCCGATTTTTACAAGTATCTTTGCGTCTCCTGCGGCCGCCGCCTTGGCTGCGAAACCTGCAGGTGTGTATGTGACCTTGCTTCCGCTAGTCTCTCCGTTGTCCGCTGCGTCTGTGATGCCTGCCTTGTCGAAATAAACAGGCTGTCCAAATGCAATCTCGTTCGTTCCAGTCTTATCGAACTCAAAAACACCGCACACATGAAGGTCGCCTTCTGCTCCGGGTGCGATGTCAGTTCCTGCGATACCCACTCTGCCAGTAAGTTCTACGACTGTATTGGCTTCGATGGTGGATGATCCAGTATTTTTATAATCGAGGGTTTCCCCTCTCTGCCAGTAACTTGCTTTGCTCATGGCTGCATCCTCCTTCTGTTATGCTAACTCGATCGGGTTCTTTACTTCGATACCAGGGTTCTTAATTGCTCCACGGCAATCCATGACGCTGATACCCCAGTCGAGGTAGATATCCCATACGAATCCTAATGTGCCCGGAGTCTCCATTCTTCTGATTGTCGGGATCTCCTGTCCATTCAGATAGTCAACCTCGATGAAGTCTGTGTCGTCCTTTGCTCCAAGTAACCACCAAGGCATTACATTTCCAAAACCACCGCAGAGTGCGTTGATTGTCGGATCTTCCACTACCGTGATGCTGTCCTTGTATCTGTAAAGCGGGTTCACTGCCTGCGTGTTGCCGGACGTGCTGATTGTCGGGCTGTAGAACAGCGTGTACATATCGAACATATATCCGCTCGGCACGATAATGATTGCAGGTCTGATGATAGTTGCTTCTCCGAACTGGTCTGTCTGGTTCTGGAGTGCGAGGATCATGCCCTGCACGGCTTCCTTCGTGATTCCTGTGCCCTTTGCCAGTAAGTTGGAGTGTGCGCTGCTGAATAATGCAGTACCGTCATAAATCGCCGGATTGTTTACGAGGATCTGATAACACTGCTTGTTCTGGGTCTTTCTTGCGCTCGCTGCATACTTGGCAGGAATTCTGGTTACGAGATCGATATCATCGTTGATGAATGCCTGTCTTGTAAGTGTGAACTGGCGGCCGTATGTTTTCAGCTTTCTGGTCGGGAGTTTCTCATCTCCGAACACATCATGCTTTAACTCTCCGCCCTCCGGCACTTCGAGGAACTCGCCTACCGGTCCTGCTAAGTAGTTGTTGTCGTGGGTCTTGAAGTCCTTAAGAGTTCCCTTCTTTGTCCACTGATCGAATGTTACGGCTACAGTCTTGTGTCCTTCCACATATGCCTTGTTGATGGCATTGTCGAGGATAGCAGGGAACGCTGCTGTCGGATTGTAGAACTGTCTCTGTAACATACCGTAGAGTTCATCAGAGGATCTTCTGTTAAGTCCGGACTGTCCTTCATTGGTCAGACACTCAATGGCTAAGTCACGGAGTGTCATTCCCATCATCTGTCTTGCACCGTCTGCCGGGTTCTGGAGTTCCATTCCGCTTCTCATCACGATAGCGTCCGCTGCTGCCGCTCTGAACTTGTCCTCGGCACTTTCTGTGATACTCACTCTACCGTTTGCCGGAATCGGTGCGCCGTGCTGTCTTACGTGCTCCAGTGCTGCTTCTCTCACGGAGTCAAGTGTCGCACCGCTCTCGATGTAGCTTCTGGCTTCCATTCCGAACTCTCCGCAGAGTTCTGTGATGGAGCGGATTCTGGCTCTTTCTTCCTGGATTGCTCTCTGGGTGTCTGCTTCCGGATTTGCCGGATTCTGCGGAGGAGCGTTTGGCTGAGGAGTCATACCTCTCTGCTGCTGTTCCTCTGCTTCGATCTCTCCGTTCAATCTCTCGATTTCTCTCTGAAGGGAGTCGAACTCTGTCTGCTCCTCCGCAGTGAGATCTCTGCCTGCTTCTTTGGCGGCATTTACGATTTCCTGCTGACGGAGCATTTTCTGCTGTCTCTGCTGCTTTTTGTTCATCGTCTGTTACCTCCTTGGTTGATGATATTTTTATTTATTTGAAGTTGCCTTTCGAACCAGTCTGTAGAGCGGCTCTGCGTTCCCTGCTCGGTTTCTTCCTCCAGTTCCCTGCCTACACCGACCGTTGGGTCCGCAGGCACGCTCACGATACTAATTTCGTAAAGGTGTCCACTTTCTTGCGATGTCTGCCGGTACCTGTGAACCTGCCATCTGCTGACTGCTTGTTTGGTCATTACTTCCTCCCATGAATCTATCTGATAGCCTACGGATGTTGTTTTCTAGCGTTCCGCTTTTGACTTTCTGATAGATGAGGTCTGCATCTTCATCGCTGTCGAATTCGACCTCTGCCATTCCACGCAAGTCCTCAATCCATGCCCGATTTACTTTTCCAATGACACGGTTGCGGTCGTGGTTAAAGAGCAGCACACCGATTTCATTTAATCGTGTAAGGTCTACTGCTCCGTCTGAGTGGTCGAGGATTTCTGTTCCCCACCATCTCTCGTATGGTTCTTCAGAGGAAAAGGAAAGAATGAACTTTCGCTCATTCCCCTCGCCTTCCATGGCTCTGATAGAATTAACTGTCAGTTCCCTGGTCGTCTGTTTCTCCTTCTTCCTCTGTTCCATCGCCTTCTTCTGATTCCTGCCCTGTTTCTTCTCCGGTTTGGTTTCCGTCTGTCCGCTGAGGATTGTCGACAGGTGTTTCCTCATCCTCGTAGAGTTCTGCTGCTGTCTGGTCAAAAATCACACCTCCTAAGTCGATACCCTTATCCTTTGCGTATTCGAGTACCTCTGCCATTTCATCTATCTGCTCTTTCCAGTCACGACCCTGTTCTGCAGCAATCTGCTTGAAGGTCTTTTGTCCTGTGTTCAGCGCAATCTTGTTTGCGTTTGCTTCCTTCTGAGGGTCAATCCATTTCTTCGGTGCTGTGATCCATGCGTGCTCGAAGTATTTATCCTTGTTATCCCAGAAGTCATTTGCGGCCAGTTCTCCTGCGAGCCACAGTGAAATAATAAATGTTTCGTATATTTCGTCCATGACTTCCATCAGCATCTCTTTTTCCTCTGCGTAGGTCATATCATCTTCGATGATGCCCTGTCTGGTTGAGGAGTAGTTGCTCTCTGACATATCACGGCTTGTGGCTTCGTAACTGATGCCCTGTCCTGCTCCGACAAGTCTCTGCTGCAGCTTGATGTAACTCGCTGCATCCGTTGCCTGTCCGGTCGGGTTTACGACCTGTATCTCATCTCCGGCATTGAGTTCCTTAATCATGCCGGGGGCAATGGATTTGCCCTGGTAGTCCTGATGCGGTCCCGGTACGCTGCCGTTCTGACGACCGATTCCGGTTGTCGGTAACTGCTTTTTGATGAATACCGAAAGACAGGCCGCTATTCGCTCTTTGACCGATACGGCTATCATGAATTCGTTAGCGTCTCGGATTCTTGTGATTGTCGGACTCATATCGGACATCTCACGCACCTGCGATGGGCGGTGTTTTGTGTATAAAAAAATGACATCTTTCGCATCCACATATACGGGATTTGAGAGTGCCATTCCGTCCACGGAATACTGTCTGATCCAGTACCCCATTGGCTTGTTATACTCATTCATTTCAATACCACCGACTACCTTGTTCCCTTTTTTCTTCGGGAGCATCTGCGAGTTGTCCAGTTCGTCCACCTCGAATGTCTGAAGCTTGAATGGGAGGTATCCGTCCTTGGTGTATCTCTTTACGATAAGGATTCCGCCATCAACCTTCTTTCGCTTCACGCACATTCTCATCATCTGCGTGAAGGACTGCGTTCCGGTCACATCGCAGTTCTGTTTCTTGCACCATTTCTTCCATGCTGTCTGGATGATCTCGTTGGTCTTGTCGCTTCCTGTTTTTGCCTGCAGTGCGTATCCGCCGCCGATAACATTTCGCTTGTACGCTCCGATGACTGAATTCATCATGTCCGAGTTTCGCTCCAAGTCTCTGGCTCTGGCTCTGACATTGTCTCGACTGTACCGGTCCGTAAATTCCGCTGACTGGTTGAGTACCCTCCAGTTTGCATTGCCCCTGTCATAGTTGCCTGCATCGTAGTTTCTCATCTCAGTCAGACTCTGCCGCCATGCTTCCCTGCGTGCTCCCCACTCCGGGGATATAAAACCTATAATTCCGTCTAACCAGTTCATGTCCTACCTCCCATCAAATACTGCGACATAGGTATCATCCAGTAAACTGGTTGAACCCTCTGCTGCGATCTGTGCTGTGAGGTCGTTCCTTAACTTGTAGAGCAGGCTAAGGTCGGCACGGGTTAGCTGTCTCGTACCAATCTTGTAAGACTGGCCGCCTACGAGCACTGCGTAAATGGCATTATTTACTTCGGTCAGCATTTCCGAAGCATTGTAATTGGATTCTACTGCTGCCATGCTCTGCCTCCTTTATACCCATGACCCTTCGTTCTGACTGATCCAGTGTTCTTCCGGGGTGTACTGGGTTGTTTCCTGTTTCTTTGGTTGCTCATTTTCCTGTATCTCATTCAGATGCAGGGTTCGTACTCCGAGGATGTCTGCCGCTGCTGTTGCGTATACCTCGCAGTCCAAGTAGTGGTTGTCTGCGTGGGAGGTTTTCTGCTGCCATTCCTGTTTGACCTTGCCGTTTCCCATTTTGACATTCACTTTATGTTCCGCAGTTACTAAATTGTTCATCGCACTTGCGTCAAATCCAAATGCTTTCTGCAGTGCTGCTTCGTCAACCGTAAATAAAGAATCCATGGAGAATCCATTTTCACTATCTTTCTCTCCGTAATTTTTTATTTGTAAATACGTTAACATCCGGATTTGCCAGCTGCTGTTTCTACAATCTCACTTTTTTGTCTGCCTGTTCTGCCACATGTTTCGTCAATGATGTCGGATATGCAATTCCCGGACTCAGAGAGGAGGCTTTCGCATCTTCAGCGGGTTTCACAATACCAACCACGGTAAGATCTTCCCCATTCGCTACAAGTGATTTCATATAATCTTCATTATCCGTCTTATCTTTCCAAACCTGATACTGACTATCATATTCATAATACTCAGAACTGTTCACAAGCTTGAACTTTGTTCCGATAATATCATCATAAGAATAGGTTCCCAGATCATCCGGTGTAGTAACATTTTCCTCTTTCATAAATGACTGGATCATCTCATCAAGCTCCAGCGGATCACGAAGTCCCAATGTATAAAGCATAAAATCACTCATTCCGCCATTCGAAGTCAGAACCACAACACATTCATTATATTTTTTTGGCCAATGACCCTTTTCCACTTCATACTGATTTTCATAAAGTTTACTGCTCTCTGGCATCTCATAAAAAACATCTGTACTCATCATAGATGACATCATGCTATTCGTACTTATAGAAGAACCCAATCCCATAGCTGAAAAGGATTGATCTGGATTCACCTGACGGATACTGTCTTTATTTTCTTTATAATCTGCGGAGAAATGCTGTACTTATATTCTATAGCATTCGTATATTGTTCCACTCCACTCTTACCAGTATCAAGATACTTCTTCAAAGCACCAAGGTCATTTGAATCCATTGTGGAAAACATATTCGTCACCATCTGAATTACTTTAACCTGATCCTTTGACTTTTTCTTTGTATCTGACTTCTCTTTGTCTGTTTTTTTATCATCCGCAGAAGCACTGTCCATCCCAACCATCATGGATGTCAGATCAAAGCCTGTACTTTGTATCTGCAGCGGATATTCTGAAAGCGTCTCTTCCTCTACGTTCTGAATATATTGATTCACACCTGTAGATAGAGACAGAATTAATGCAATTCCGATAATTCCGATTGAGCCTGCAAATGAAGTCAGAAGCGTTCGTGCCTTCTTTGTCTTCAGATTGTTAAAGCTCAAAGCTAATGCTGTCAGAAATGACATCGAGGATTTCCCCATATTCCTGTGTTCTGCCACTCCCATCACCGTTTCATCTACTTCAAACGGATCTGTATCTGAACGGATCACACCATCTTTTAATGTAACGATTCTTGTCGCATACTGCTCTGCAAGCTCCGGATTATGTGTAACCATAACAACCAGACGGTCTTTCGCTACTTCCTGAAGAAGATCCATGACCTGCACACTCGTATCACTGTCCAGTGCACCTGTCGGTTCATCTGCAAGCAGGATATCCGGATCATTCACTAATGCCCGGGCAATCGCAACACGCTGCATCTGTCCACCGGACATCTGATTGGGTTTCTTGTGAATCTGTTCCTTTAAGCCTACTTTTTCCAGTGCTTCTATTGCGCGCTTTCTGCGCTCTGACTTGGATACACCGGATAAAGTCAGTGCCAGTTCGACATTGGCAAGCACGGTCTGGTGCGGTATCAGGTTATAACTCTGGAAGACAAATCCAATCGAATTATTGCGGTATGCATCCCAGTCACGGTCCTTGAATTTCTTCGTAGAACGTCCGTTAATCTTTAAATCACCGCTTGTATACTGGTCAAGCCCCCCGATGATATTTAACATAGTTGTTTTTCCGCAGCCGGACTGTCCCAGAATTGATACAAATTCGCTGTCGCGGAAACGCAGATTAATTCCCTTCAATGCCGTTACCCTGGTATCTCCGGAAATATAATCCTTTACGATGTTGTTTAATTCAAGCATCTTTTTTCCTCTCTTTACGTTTTTTCGGTTTATTTTGATTTTCTAACAACTTACTTCTTCATTATTTCACGTTTCTGCTGAAATGTCTATGCTTCTGCCTAAATAATGCTTAATTTTATTATTTTTTATGAATTTCCTCTTAAAACAGGAGATATTTTACTGTAATATTTTATTATGTATCGTGATATAAATAATACCATGTTTAAAAGTTCCAAACCCACATGTGCCTGTCCGCCGGTAGAAAAAAAAACTCGAACCCCGCCCCATAAAGCATAAAAGTGGTTTGACGCTTGCTATTTTTGCGGTCTGCATTTTATACTGATACCAGCATAAATGATTGGAATAACGATTAGATTGTAACAGGAG
>ENA-OQJG01000192-OQJG01000192.1-human-gut-metagenome-genome-assembly--contig:-NODE-192-length-11101-cov-2.591945_pt1 | contig 11101 bp, 7 predicted proteins | sample MGYA00242601_ERZ504767 | MGnify/ENA primary metagenome ERZ504767 (study PRJEB26092, sample SAMD00036362) | human gut metagenome | host: Homo sapiens | study: EMG produced TPA metagenomics assembly of... | reverse complement strand
CGATGATGGTCGTGCTGCGAGGCTCAGGGTTTCCTCTCTCACGCCTGTCGGCGTTCGTTCGGCGTCGCTACTCGAAGGCCCACCGGGCCTTCTCCTCAGCGCCCTCCAGCGAAGTTGAGTTGGCGCCAGGCTTCGTAGATGGCGATGGAGGCGCAGTTGGTGAGATTCAGGCTACGCAGCGAAGGACGCATCGGCAGACGCACCTGCTCGGCCACATGCGGGCCGGCCATGATGTCCATCGGATCGGGGATATTGCCCGGTTCCGGACCGAACAGCAGGATGTCGGTCGGCTTGTATTCGATGTCGGTGTACAGCTTGGTGGCGTGCGCGGTGAAGGCGATGATGCGCGAATCCGGCATCGATTCCACCAGATCCTCGAAATTCGGGTGCAGCACCACATGCGCCATGTCATGGTAGTCGAGCCCCGCACGGCGCAGCTTGGTATCCCGCAGATTGAAACCCAAAGGTTCCACCAGGTGCAGAATCGTTCCCGTCACGGCGCACAGGCGGATCGCGGAACCCGTGTTGCCCGGAATACGCGGGGAGTAGTAGCACAGGTGCGGGGTGGAGGTCTCCGCCTTCGCCGCGTCCTTCGCGCTCAGCATCGCGTCCACCACGGAAATCGGATTGCCGTGCGCGTCGGTCACCAGTTCGTCCGGGCCGTAATTGGACTTGCGGTACCCGTATTCGAACATCTTCTCGACCTTGGCTTCGGCCGCCTGCGTCTCGGCGTCGTGCGTTGCGCCCTGCGCGTTATCGGTATGTTCTTCGTTCGTCATAAATGCTAAGAATAGGAACGATGAACGACACGAACACCACATACGACACCGCCGTACGTGACGCCGACTTTGACGACTTTGCCGATTCCGCCACCGCCGTCACCTCCGATGCTTCCGATGCTGACGAAATCGCAACGACGCTCGCGCAATGGTGGCAGACCAACGCGCGCGACCTGCCATGGCGATTCGGCCGCACCACACCGTGGGGCGTGCTCGTTTCCGAAGTGATGAGCCAGCAGACGCAGATGGGCCGCGTCGTGCCGTATTGGACCGCATGGATGGACCGATGGCCGGACGCAGCCGCGCTCGCCGACGCCCCGAAATCCGACGTGATCACCGCATGGGGGCGGCTTGGCTATCCGCGGCGCGCCCTGCGATTGCAGGAATGCGCGCACGTCATCGCATACGATTACGCCGACGAGCTGCCGCATACGTACGACGAATTGCTTGCTCTGCCCGGCATCGGTGATTACACGGCAAGCGCGGTGCTGTCGTTCGCTTTCGGCGAACGTATCGCGGTGGTCGACACGAACATCCGCCGTGTGCTGTCACGTGCGTTCGTCGGCGTCGAATCGCTCGGCGGCAGCGCAAGTCCCGCGGAACGCGCGCTGGCGAAACGGCTGCTGCCGGACGATGATTCCGCGAAATGCCGTCGTTTCGATCGCCCGTCCGTCGTGTGGAACCAGGCCGTCATGGAACTCGGCGCGACGGTGTGCACTGCGAAATCGCCATTATGCGAAGCCTGTCCGATCGCCGGAAAATGCGCGTTCCTACGCAACGGAAGACCGGGATTGGGGCAGCGGCGTACGCGACCACGCCAACGATTCCAAGGTACGGACCGGCAGGTGCGCGGGCTGGTGCTGAACGCGCTGCGCGGCCTGCCGGATGGCGAGACGGTGCTTGATCGCAAGAGCGTCGAACGGCTGTGGAAAGACCACGTGCAGCTGGACAAATGCATCGCGTCGCTTGACGAGGACGGTCTGATCGAAATCCTGCCCGGGGGAGGGGTGCGGCTGCCGGTGTAACGTACACGGCATGCGTGGTGCGTGCGGCCGCGGTGCCGCACGGAGGATGACACGCTAGACTGGGAGCCATGGCTCACAAGACCTCCCCGCGGACCGGTAAGAAACGTACGAAACAACAGCAGGCGATGTATCGCCGCCGCCGCATCGTTTTCGGTATCGCGACGGTGCTGGTGCTGAGCTTCATCGTATTCTGCCTGTATTCGCTGACGCAGGGCGTCGTCGCTGTCAACCGCGAAATCCACCATGCCGATGTTTACGCGATCTCCCGCAAGGAGGTGCCGTCGCCGACCCAACAGCAGAAAAGCAGCGTCCCCGATTGCGACGCATCCAACGTCGCGCTGTCGCTTACTCCGGCCGCATCGAGCTTCGGTGTGGGCGGCACGATGGACTTCACCGCTTCCGTGAAATACAACGGTTCCGGCAAGGCTGGCTGTCTGATCGACGTGTCCCAGGCGGGCATGGTGCTGACGATCAAGTCAGGCAAGGACGTGGTCTGGAAATCGAACGTATGCCCCGTGGACACGGATTACCGGCTGATAGCCAAGGGCGACGAGGTCAAGCAGACGATCACTTGGCCGGGCGTGCGTTCCGGCAGCGAATGCGTCGACGCGGCGGACCTGCCGAACGTGGACCGTGGCGTGTATTCGGCCCAACTGTCGGTCAAAGGACATGCGAAAACCAAGTCGGAACCGGTCGGCATCACAGTGGAATAAAATCTACAGGTTATGCTATTCTTATGACTTTGCGTAGATGCGTGTCATATAGCGGGCACGCTGACAAGGAAGAAGCGCCCGCGTATTAGGCATATGGTGGCCAATGAGAGCGCTTCCGGGGAAACATATCGATACGATTAGCGAGCGATAAGGAACGTCCATTGGCTGAGGCTACGACGAACACCACCACCATCATCGCACGCGCCGACCAGCATGATATTGATCTGCACAAGGCGTCGGACCGTGTGAATTTCGGCTCCATCCGCGAGCCCATTGATGTACCCTACCTGTTGGGTGTACAGACTGACAGCTTTGACTGGCTCATCGGCAACGAGCGCTGGCAGAAGCGAGTCCAGGAGGATCTGGAGAACGGCACCAACACCGTGCCCCACACCTCCGGTCTTGACGAGGTCTTCCAGGAGATCTCCCCGATCGAGAACTTCGCTCAGACCATGAGCCTGACCTTCTCCGATCCGTACTTCGAAGAACCGCGCCACACCGTGCAGGAATGCAAGGAGAAGGATTACACCTACTCCGCGCCGCTGTACGTGAACGCCGAATTCGAGAACGGCGACACCGGCGAAATCAAGTCCCAGACCGTGTTCATGGGCGATTTCCCGCTGCAGACCCCGCACGGCACCTTCATCATCGGTGGTACCGAGCGAGTGATCGTGTCCCAGCTCGTGCGTTCCCCGGGCGTGTACTTCGACCGTTCCCAGGACCGTACCTCCGATAAGGAAGTCTTCGGCGCGAAGATCATCCCGAGCCGTGGCGCATGGCTCGAGTTCGAGATCGACAAGCGCGACGTCCTCGGCGTGCGCGTGGACCGCAAGCGCAAGCAGTCCGCCATCGTGTTCCTCATGGCCATCGGCATGACCAAGGATGAAATTGCCGACGCCTTCAAGGACTACCCGCTGGTCATTGGACGCTCTCGCCAAGGAGACCGTGCAGACCCAGGACGAGGCCCTGACCGACCTGTACCGCAAGATCCGTACCGGCCGACACCCCCGACTCCGGAAGCCGGCAAGAACCTGCTGGACTCCTTCTACTTCAACACCAAGCGTTACGATCTGGCCCGCGTCGGCCGTTACAAGATCAACCGCAAGCTTGGTCTGGAAAAGGACGTCAACGACCGCAGCCTGTCCCGCGAGGACATCATCGCCACCATCAAGTACCTGGTCACCCTGCATGCGGGCGAGACCAAGTTCCCGGGCAAGCGCGACGGCCAGGACGTTGACCTGCGCGTGGACGTCGACGATATCGACCACTTCGGCAACCGTCGTATCCGCCAGGTCGGCGAGCTGATCCAGAACCAGCTGCGCACCGGTCTGAGCCGTATGGAGCGTGTGGTCCGCGAACGTATGACCACCCAGGATCCCGAGGCCATCACCCCGCAGTCCCTGATCAACATCCGTCCGGTGAACGCCACCATCAAGGAGTTCTTCGGAACCTCCCAGCTGTCCCAGTTCATGGATCAGAACAACCCGCTGGCTGGCGTGACCAACAAGCGTCGTCTGTCCGCTCTGGGCCCCGGCGGCCTGTCCCGCGACCGCGCCTCCATGGAAGTGCGAGACGTGCACCCGTCCCATTTCGGCCGTATGTGCCCGATCGAGTCTCCTGAAGGCCCGAACATCGGTCTGATCGGCTCCCTGGCAACCTTCGGCCGCGTCAACCCGTTCGGCTTCATCGAGACCCCGTACCGCAAGGTCGTCAACGGCCACGTGACCGACGAGGTCGAGTACATGACCGCTGACCGCGATCTTGACCACGTCATTGCCCAGGCCAACCAGGAGCTCGACGAGAACGGCAACTTCGTGCAGAAGTCCGCCCTTGCCCGAGTCGGCGAAGAAGAGGCGGTCGATGTGCCGGTGAGCTCCGTGGACTACATGGACGTCTCCCCGCGCCAGATGGTCTCCCTCGGCGCCTCCCTGATTCCGTTCCTGGAGCATGATGAGGGCCACCGTGCACTGATGGGTACCAACATGCAGCGTCAGGCCGTGCCGCTGATCGAATCCGAGCGTCCGCTCGTGGGCACCGGCGCCGAATGGCGCGCCGCCGTCGATTCCGGCGACGTCATCCTGGCCGAGAAGCCGGGCGTGGTGACCTACGTGTCCGCCGACATCATCCGTACCATGAATGACGATGGCACCACCAGCTCCTACAAGCTGGCCAAGTTCCAGCGCTCCAACCAGACCACCTGCTACAACCAGGTCCCGCTCATCCACGACGGCGAACGCGTGGAAGCCGGCACCGTGCTGGCCGATGGTCCGGCAACCCAGAAGGGCGAGATGGCACTGGGCAAGAACCTGCTCATCGCCTTCATGCCGTGGAATGGCTACAACTACGAGGATGCTGTGATCATCTCCCAGCGCCTCGTGCAGGACGACACCCTGAGCTCCATCCACATCGAGGAGTACGAGATCGACGCCCGCGAAACCAAGCTGGGTGCCGAAGAGATCACCCGCGACCTGCCGAACGTCGGCGAGGACGCGGTGGCCAACCTCGACGAGCGTGGCATCATCCGCATCGGCGCCGAAGTCGAAGCCGGCGACATTCTGGTCGGCAAGGTCACCCCGAAGGGCGAGACCGAGCTGACTCCGGAAGAGCGTCTGCTGCGCGCCATCTTCGGTGAGAAGAGCCGCGAGGTGCGTGACACCTCGCTGCGCGTGCCTCACGGCGAGACCGGCACCGTCATCGCGGTCAAGGAAATCACCCGCGAAGACGCCGAGGAAGACGGCGACGAACTGCCGAACGGCGTGAACCAGATGATTCGCGTCTACATCGCACAGCACCGTAAGATCACCCAGGGCGACAAGCTCTCCGGCCGTCACGGCAACAAGGGTGTCATCTCCCGCATCCTGCCGGAAGAGGACATGCCGTTCCTCGCCGACGGTACTCCGGTCGACATCATGCTGAACCCGCTGGGCGTGCCTTCTCGAATGAATCTTGGCCAGGTGCTGGAACTGCACCTCGGCTGGATCGCGCACGCCGGCTGGGACATCTCCCTCGACCCGGATGCCGAGGCCGCTTGGAAGAAGTACGTGCCGCAGGGCGCCGAAAAGGGCGCTCCGGGCACTCCGGTGGCCACCCCGGTGTTCGACGGTGTCCGTCCGGAAACCATCAAGGGCCTGCTCAGCTGCACCCTTCCGGACCGCGACGGCAACAAGCTCGTCGGCCCCGACGGCAAGGCGACCCTGTTCGACGGCCGTACCGGCGAACCGTTCCCGAAGCCGATCTCCGTGGGCTACATGTACATGCTGAAGCTGCACCACCTGGTCGACGACAAGATTCACGCTCGTTCCACCGGCCCGTACTCCATGATCACCCAGCAGCCGCTGGGCGCAAGGCTCAGTTCGGTGGCCAGCGCTTCGGCGAGATGGAAGTGTGGGGCCCCTCGAGGCCTACGGTGCCGCCTACACGCTGCACGAAATGATGACCACCAAGTCCGATGACGTCGACGGCCGCGTGCGCGTCTACGGCGCCATCGTGAAGGGCGAGAACCTGCCGCCGGCAGGCATCCCGGAGTCCTTCAAGGTGCTGCTTAAGGAATGCAGTCCCTGTCCCTGAATGTCGAAGTGCTCAACGCCGAAGGCGTGGCCATCGACATGAAGGACGAGGATGACGATCCGTCCACTTCCTCCGATGACCTCGGCTTCAACATCGGTGCGCGTCCTGACGCCGCCGCCAAGGAAGACCAGGTTGCCGAGGAGCCCGAATTCCAGTGATTGAAAGGATTGGCCGCGCTGCAGCACAGCGTGCAGCGCGGCCAATCCCCGAACAACGTGATAAGCATTAAGAATCGATAGACAGGACAATAGAGTGCTGGACGTCAACGAATTTGACAAACTGAGGATCGGACTGGCCACCGCCGACGACATCCGTAACTGGAGCTACGGCGAGGTCAAGAAGCCGGAGACCATCAACTACCGTACCCTGAAGCCGGAGAAAGACGGCCTGTTCGGCGAGCAGATCTTCGGACCTACCCGCGACTGGGAATGCGCCTGCGGCAAGTACAAGCGCGTGCGCTTCAAGGGCATCGTCTGCGAACGCTGCGGCGTGGAAGTCACCAAGAGCCGTGTGCGTCGTGAGCGCATGGGCCACATCGAGCTCGCCGCTCCGGTGACCCACATCTGGTTCTTCAAGGGTGTGCCGTCCCGTTTGGGCTACCTGCTGGACATCGCGCCGAAGGACCTCGAGAAGGTCATCTACTTCGCGGCCTACATGGTCACCAAGGTGGACGAAGAGCAGCGTCATCAGGACCTGCCGGACCTGCAGCAGGAGTTCGACAACGAGATCGCCAACCTCGAGAAGCGCCGCAACGCCGAAATCGAGGAGCGCGCCAAGAAGGTCGAAGCCGATTTGGCCGAGCTCGAAGCCGAAGGCGAAGCCAAGGGCTCCGCACGCGCCAAGCTGCGCAACAGCGCCGAGCGTGAAATGGCCGCCATCCGTACCCGCTACGACGAGCAGATCCAGCGTCTGAGCGCCGTGTTCGACCGCTTCAAGACCCTGAAGCCGGGAGACATGGAAGGCGACGTTGACCTGTGGCGTGAGATGGAAGACCGCTACGGCGATTACTTCGAAGGCTGCATGGGCGCCGAAGCCATCAAGAAGCGTCTGCAGGACTTCGACCTCGAGGCAGCCTCCAAGCAGCTGCGCGAAGAGATCGACACGGGCACCGGCCAGCGCAAGGCCCGCGCCCTGAAGCGTCTGAAGGTCGTCAACGCGTTCCTGACCACCGGCAACAAGCCGGAGGCCATGGTGCTCGACGTGATCCCGGTCATCCCGCCGGACCTGCGCCCGATGGTGCAGCTCGACGGTGGCCGTTTCGCCACCTCCGACCTCAACGACCTCTACCGTCGTGTGATCAACCGTAACAACCGTCTGAAGCGCCTCATCGAGCTCGGCGCCCCGGAGATCATGCTCAACAACGAGAAGCGCATGCTCCAGGAAGCCGTCGACTCCCTGTTCGACAACGGCCGTCGTGGCCGTCCGGTCACCGGCGCTTCGAACCGTCCGCTCAAGTCCCTGAGCGACATGCTCAAGGGCAAGCAGGGCCGTTTCCGTCAGAACCTGCTCGGTAAGCGTGTGGATTACTCTGGCCGTTCCGTGATCGTGGTCGGCCCGTCCCTGCGCATGCACCAGTGCGGTCTGCCGAAGCCGATGGCCCTCGAGCTGTTCAAGCCGTTCGTCATCAAGCGCCTCGTGGACCAGGGCTTCGCGCAGAACATGAAGAGCGCCAAGCGCCTCGTGGACCGCGCCGACTCCGAAGTGTGGGGCGTGCTCGAAGAGGTCATCTCCGAGCATCCGGTGCTCCTGAACCGTGCACCTACGCTGCACCGTCTGGGCATCCAGGCATTCGAGCCGATCCTGGTGGAAGGCAAGGCCATCCACCTGCCGCCGCTTGCCTGCGCCGCATTCAACGCCGACTTCGATGGCGATCAGATGGCAGTCCACCTGCCGCTGTCTGCCGAAGCCCAGGCTGAGGCCCGTTCCCTGATGATGGCTTCCGACAACATCCTGAAGCCGGCAGACGGTCACACCGTGACCATGCCGAGCCAGGACATGATCCTCGGTCTGTACTACCTGACCACCGTCATCGACGGCGCCAAGGGCCAGGGCCGCGTGTTCTCCTCGCTGGAAGAGGCCGAAATGGCGCTCGACAAGCACGAGATCGACATGCAGGCCAAGGTGCTCATCCGCCTTCCGCAGGACTTCGTGCTGCCGAAGGACTGGGAGCCGGGCGAGGTCAAGGTCGTCGATCCGGAACCGGGCAGCCCGGACGTGGTCAAGGAGGAGCGTTTCCATGACGGCTCCGTCCTGTTCGCCACCTCCTACGGCCGTATCCTGTTCAACGGCACTTTGCCGGTCGACTACCCGTTCGTCAACGAGCAGGCGCCGAAGAAGCGTCTGAGCAAGATCGTCGACGACATCGCGACCCGTTACTCCACCGCTCAGGTGGCCGTGACGCTGGACGCCCTGAAGGATCTGGGCTTCACCCGCGCACCGTGGTCCGGCGTGTCCTTCGCGTTCTCCGACGTTATCCAGCCGCCGGAACTGGACGAGTACATCGAAAAGTACGAAGGCGAAGCCGACAAGGTTAACGAGAACTACGAAATCGGTATGCTCACCGAAGAGGAGCGTCGTCAGGAACTGGTCGACCTGTGGACCAAGTGCACCAGCGAGGTCTCCGAGGCGGTTGAGGAACACTTCGATTCCAAGAACAACCTGGCCATCATCGTGCAGTCCGGTGCACGAGGAAACATGATGCAGATCAACCAGATCGCAGGTATGCGAGGCTTGGTGGCAAACCCGAAGGGCGAGATCATTCCTCGACCGGTCAAGTCCAACTACCGTAAGGGCCTGTCCGTGCTGGAATACTTCATCTCCCAGCACGGCGCGCGTAAGGGTCTGGCCGATACCGCACTGCGTACCGCAGAGTCTGGCTACCTGACCCGTCGTCTGGTGGACGTCTCCCAGGACGTGATCGTGCGTGAGGAGGACTGCGGCACCAAGCGCGGCCTGACCATGAAGGTCGGCGAACGCGATGCCGAAGGCAACCTGCACCTGGTCAAGGCCGCCGACGGTGGCCCGTACTCCCGTCTGCTCGCGGCCGACGTCATCGACCCGGCCGACGGCGAGACCGTGCTGTACAAGGCCGGCGACGCCCTGTCCATGGACGTGCTCAACGATCTCGTTGCCCACGGTGTGGAAGAGGTCAAGGCCCGTTCCGTGCTGACCTGCGAATCCAAGCGTGGCGTGTGCGCCAAGTGCTACGGCTGGTCCCTGGCCACCAACAAGCTGGTGGACGTCGGCGAGGCCGTCGGCATCGTGGCAGCACAGTCCATCGGTGAGCCTGGTACCCAGCTGACGCTGCGTTCCTTCCACTCCGGCGGCGTCGCTTCCGCTTCCGATATCACCCAGGGTCTTCCGCGTGTCACCGAGCTTTTCGAAGCCCGTACCCCGAAGGGCGAGGCTCCGATCGCGGAGTTCGCCGGCGTGGTCAAGGTGGAAGACACCGAGCGCGGCCGTCAGGTCACCCTGAAGCCGGACGACGACTCCGTCGAGCCGATCGTCTACCCGGTGACCCGTCGTGCGCCGATGCTGGTCAAGGACGGCGACCATGTCGAAGCCGGCACCCAGCTCATCGAAGGCTCCGTCGACCCGAAGAAGATCCTGCGCATCCTCGGTCCGCGCGCCGCACAGGTGAACATCGTGGAGGAAGTGCACACCGTGTACCGCTCCCAGGGCGTGGATATCCACGACAAGCACATCGAGGTCATCGTGCACCAGATGCTGCGTCGCATCACCGTGATCGACTCCGGCGACACCGACCTGCTGCCGGGCGAACTCGTGGACAAGGCACGCTTCAAGGCCGCCAACATGGAAGCCGTGAAGAACGGTGGCAAGCCGGCCGCCGGCCGTCCGGAGCTGATGGGCATCACCAAGGCTTCGCTGGCCACCGATTCCTGGCTGTCCGCGGCCTCCTTCCAGGTAGACCACCCGCGTGCTCACCGAAGCCGCCCTCTCCGAGAAGGTCGACGACCTCAAGGGCCTCAAGGAGAACGTCATCATCGGTAAGCTCATCCCGGCCGGTACGGGCCTCGCGCGCTACCGCAACGCCGTGGTCGAGCCTGACAAGGCCATCCGCGACACCATCTACCCGAACTTCGGTTTGGGCGGCGAAGGCACCGACAGCTCCTTCGGCGACACCGACCTGTCCGATGTGGACTTCTCCAACATCGACTTCGGCGACCTGAAGCTGGGCGATGACTTCAACCCGGATGACTTCCTGGACGACAACGGCGGCCAGACCGATCTGGGCGACACCCTGTGAGATTCCCCTCACGATAGTCGACAGACGAATCATCTGACATAGCGAAAGGCGGAACCGACCAATACCGGTCGGTTCCGCCTTTCGCCATATCTATATGTCGTGGGATTGCGAGGTTGTGGATTAATCGCGGGGGAGGGTTTCGCAGTCGTCTTTTTGACGAGTTACAGCATAATATTTTTGAGATGGAATATGCGAGCATCGTATTGCAGAATGAGTATCGTCAGACGGCATGGACGTCACCTTCCTACAATGGGAATATGAGTTTTCTACCTTACCCGCCGCCGCCCGAACCAGGGTGGTATGACGATGACGTCACGGTGATGGCGCAACCCACAGCCGAACCCGTCGACAATGCCGCCGATTCCTTGGAAACACGCGAACGGCTCGCCGCACAGAACGAATCGGGCGACCACGATATGCAGGATGTTTCCGTTGCGAAGGGCGACGCTGCCGTTTCGGACGAGGACGATATCGACTGGGACGGCACCGTGCTTTCCGAAGCCTTCACCATGAAGCAGCCGAAGCACACGTACGTGCTGGACAACGAGCAGACCGGACAGCAGGTGATCGTGGATATGGGCGTGCTCCTTGGCCGCAAGCCTTCGGCCGAAGTGCCCGCCGGCGCCAAATCGGTCAAGCTGGAGGATCCGACGCGCACAATCTCACGCAACCATGCGGCGATCAGCTTCGACCAGGATGGCACGCTGTGGATAGAGGATTACGGTTCGCTCAACGGCACGTACATCATCC
>ENA-OQJG01000188-OQJG01000188.1-human-gut-metagenome-genome-assembly--contig:-NODE-188-length-11227-cov-1.790901_pt1 | contig 11227 bp, 10 predicted proteins | sample MGYA00242601_ERZ504767 | MGnify/ENA primary metagenome ERZ504767 (study PRJEB26092, sample SAMD00036362) | human gut metagenome | host: Homo sapiens | study: EMG produced TPA metagenomics assembly of... | reverse complement strand
GCTGTTCTTATCTCCGTACATGAATCGTCGTTTTCTCGTCTCCCGCCAGTCACTGCAACCTCCTGAGGCGGCGTCTCGAGTCCAAAAATCGGCCATAGAATCGATTTCATCGCCTTCAATGACTCTTTCTGTCTGTCATGCTGCTAAGAGAGCTTAAAACGCTCGTTATCTTGCCCTCATCCAATGGGAATCCATCCTCCTGGTCATATGTCCAGATATCGGTATCATCGTCTCCTGCTGTTTTCGTAAAGGACACCGTCTCTCCATCGATCTGGAACGAAAGCGCTGTTACATCATCTTTTGAAAAATCAACCACTTTTTCGGCGTCTGCACCAGAATCCGAACTGCCGCTGTCCGCATCGGCGGTGCTGTTTTTCTTCGTCAGCACCGCCAGTACGGCAAGAAGCAGTACCAAAAGGATCAGGCAGGCCGCCATCTTTCCTTTTTTCTTCATCACTGTTTTCTCCTCTTCATCCAGATCATCACGCCAATCACAACAAGTACCAGCGGAATTCCCGCAATGGTAATAATAGACCAGGTGTTAACTGCTCCCTGTGTAAATACCAGGTTTGTATAGCTTGTGCTCTTGCTTGGAATAACAACGGTCTGCTCCACATCACACATGGAGGTCAGTGCAGTCGCTGCCAGCTTCGAGTTCGCACCGCTGATTGCCTGGTCAATCTGGCTGCTCAGCATCGATGCACTCGAGAAATAAATGATCTGTGTCTCTTTATCATCTACAGTTTCTGTAATGGAAACGCCAAGGTCAAATGCGCCCGTCTCACTGTCCGCACTCTTCGACCAGGTGCTGTTCTCCGGGTCATTTTCAATATAAGCGTCCTCGGTGGTCGTCAGAAGGCTCTTGATCGTAATGGTATCACGATAAGAATCGAGCTTCTGAATTGCCTGTGCAACCGGCATCAGAATGTAATTACTCTTTACTTCGGTTGTAATGTCATCACTCTGAATGTTCGGCAGCAGATAATACGGCATCTGCGGATAATAATGCTGGGAATCGGTCTCCACACAATTCCGCTGGAGCGTTTCACGCCCGTAGTTCTCCAGTATGGAATCCAGATTCGGCATATCCGTTCCGGTATAGCTGGTGAACATCAGAAGTTTTCCGCCGTTTTCCAGGTAGGTAATGACTTTATTTGCCTCATCCTCGGAGAAATCGGTGGTCGGGGACATGATCACAAGCTCCTCGGCATCCTCCGGGATATCGTCTGTCATCAGGGCAAGATCACTGATTTCCACATTGTTTTTATTAACTGCATCACTGAAGTTCGTAGAAAGATCGCTCTCGGAAGCCTCGCCGTGGCCGGTTACCCAGTAAACCTTCGGGTTGTTTTCACTCGTCACATACGTGATGGCGCTGGTAATCTGACCCTCGCCGTCAAAGCCGGTCGTCTGTGTCTGATAGGTCTGATAGTTTGTGGAAGTCTCCCACATATCACTGTTGCTGACCACCTTGCTCTTATCGCCGCATACGACAATTACACTGTTTGCAGCTACCGTCTGATCGGTATACTGACTCGTAAATTTCGGATACAGATCCGGGTCTTTTGTCTCTACTTTGATATGGTCAGAAAGCTCATCGTAGTGCTCCAGCAGCTTCTCGATGGTGTCATCCTCACTGCCCTTCTGCACAATATAATACAGGGTAACGTCTTGATCGAGATCCTTTAATGCCGTTTTCGTCTCATCTGTAATGGAGTACATTTTCTGCGTACTCAGGTCAATCTGTGTTTTGCTGGTCGGAATCTGCGCCACAATCAGGTTAATAACTACAATCACAGCCAGAACAATCACCGTCATCATTGAAGAATAAGAGCCCTGTTTCAGGTGCTTTTTCTGTTCCTCGCCGGTAAACACTTCCTTCAGATGTTCTTTGGAGAACGTCTTTTTCTAGCTTTTCTTTGATGTTGAAATTCATTTTATGCTGTTTCTTTTCTTCTTTTCGCTGCTCATCGTCTCCACCTCCTAATTCCAGCGTTTCTTCTGCAGGGACTGCATTGCAAGGAAAGTGCAGATTGCAATGACGGACAGGTAGTAAACAACACCGCCAATGTCCAGAATACCGTTCACAAAGTTATCCATATGGCCTGCCATGTTGAATACACCGAGCAGATCCTGGATTTTGCCCTCGAGAAGGGTGGATTTTGTAAAGTAAACTGCCGTCAGCGCGCCTTCGCCGATCACGGCAATCACACCTGTAATGATCGGGTTTTTAATCATACTGCCGATCCAGAGGCATACCAGTGCAATGATGATAAAGAAAGCAAAGAAAGAGCTTCCGGCTCCTTCCGGGAAGAAGTTTGCGATACCGCTCTCCACGTAGCACAGGAACAGGATCACAAAGCCGACAACGGCTGCGATGACCTGGCTCTCGGTGATGGAGGAAACGAACACACCGACCGAAATATAGGCTGCTCCCAGCAGGAAATAGCCAAGGATCGAAGTGTAGGATACAGCGTAGGAAACTGTTCCGTGGGTTCCAAGAAGCAGCGGATACAGGCACATAATCAGCACTGGAATCACATAAATGGTGAGAAGTGCCAGATATTTTCCAAGGATAATATCGGAAATTTTTACCGGTGCGGTAAGGAGCAGCTGATCCGTCTTATTTTTCTGCTCCTCCGACAGGACACGCATTGTCAGAACCGGTACTGCGATCAGCAGAATAAATGCGGAATTCTGCAGCGCGTATCCGATCTCCGGGTAACCCTGCTGCAGGTTGATGGCCGTAAAATACAGGCCGAACAGCGCCAGAGTAAACGCCATAAACAGATATCCGATCATGCTTGTCAGATAGCTTTTTAACTCTTTTTTATAAATCGCCGTCATTGTGCGTCTCCCTCCTCCTGTTTTGTTTCAGCGGCTGATTCCGCTGCATCTGTGCTTTTTTCTTCAGACGTTTCCCCGACAGCCGTTTTGTCTGCTTCTGGTTCACATTCTTTTTCACGTTCTTTTTGCTTCAGCTGTTCTTTCTCTGCTTTTTTCAGCTTTCTTGCAGCCATTCCGGAATCATCGGTCAGCTCCAGGAAGACATCTTCCAGAGACATCGAGGAGGAAGTCAGCTCGAGGATCGGACAGTTGGCCTTTGCCAGTGCATAGAACAGCTCCTCGCGGATATCCCTATCCTTTTCAGTGGTAATTTTTACCTTAATCTGCTCCTCATTCGGCGTATTTTCATATTGGATCTCTTTTGCATCGAGCGCACTAAGCGCCGGAACCAGCTGCTTTCTCGTTCCGTGAACGGTACATGTAACCGTGTTCGATCCAAGCATCAGTTTACTTAAGTTTTCCGGGGTGTCGCTCGCAACAAGCTGTCCCTTTGCGATAATCATGACGTAATCGCAGACGGCGCTGACCTCGGAGAGGATGTGGGAACTTAAGATAACGGTATGGTTTTTTACCCAGTGATTTGATCAGGTCGCGGATCTCAATGATCTGCTTGGGATCCAGGCCTACCGTCGGCTCATCGAGGATGATGATCGGCGGATAACCGAGCACTGCCTGTGCCAGTCCGACCCTCTGTCGGTATCCTTTCGACAGATTCTTGATCAGACGGTTCTGCATATCGGTGATCTTCACCAGATTCATGACCTCAAGAATCTGTTTCTTTCTCTGATCCTTTGGAATTTTCTTTAATTCCGCCACGAATTTCAGATATTCCAGAACGGTCATGTCCGTGTAGACCGGCGGCAGCTCCGGCAGATAGCCGATGCATTTTTTTGCCTCCTCCGGCTCCTCCAGGATGTTGTGCCCGTTGATCAGCACCTCGCCCTCCGTAGATGCCAGATAACCGGTGATGATGTTCATGGTCGTTTGATTTTCCGGCACCGTTTGGGCCAAGGAAACCATAGATCTGGCCTTCTTCTACGGTAAAACTCAGGTTGTTGACAGCTACGTGGTCGCCATAGCGTTTCACCAGGTTTTTAACCTCTATCAATGTTCCTTCCTCCTTGTTTCTTAAAGCAGTCCCAGCCCGCCCTTGGGGGTGAAAGAGCCGGAGATGCTCTCATTTTCTAAAGACACTTTATCTTATTCTGAAAATGTGATAATTTGCTGGAAAATTTGTGAAAAAACGGTGAAGCCATGGAGCAGTTTGTTTGTTTTTCGACGAAAAATCAATTTCTTTTACCATAAGAATCATGTATACTATAACGTATCCGCGGACGGACGCTTTTCCATTTTTGTTCCGCCGCGAAACATTACGCCGGACTTTTCCCGTCCGGGACTGGAGATTTTAGGAGACTCTATGAATAAAAAAGACTACTACTGGGCCAAGTATATGCTGATTTTCAGCTTTTTCTGCATCTCTTTTGGCACCTCGATTTTCCTGAAAACCGAACACGCCCCCGATGAGGCGATGCGGATGCTGATTCCGGAATACATCGTCTCACACCACACACTGCCGAACGGCATGGAAGAATCGGTGCGCCATCCGCTGTGGGGGATTCTCCTATGCGCTGTATCCGTATCTGACCGCGATCATCAGCTCCGTGTTTATGGCCATTACATCGCTGTTTACGAAAAGTGCAGCGGCTCTTTTAACTGCCGCTCGCCTCACCAGCGTCCTTTCCGGCACCGGCACACTGATCGTTGTGTTTCTGATCGGCGAAGAGCTCTTTGAACGGCGCGAATCCGCACTGCTCGGCGGTATTTTCGTCGGTTTTCTGCCGCAGTTTGTGTTCCTCTCCTGCTATGTGAACAACGACTCGTTCGCCGTTTTCACGGTCGCACTGATCATCTATTTCTGGATTCGCGGCATGAAAAGCGCATTCTGCAAAAAAGACTGTATCGGCCTGGGAGCAGGCTGCGGACTCTGCGCGCTGTCGTACTATAACGCCTACGCGTACCTGCTGTGCAGCATTCTGCTGTTCTTCGCGCTGATGATTCATTTCCGGAAACCGGCAAAAGAAATTTTTGTCAAAGCGCTGGCTGTTTTCGCTATCGCCTTCCTGATCGGCGGCTGGTTCTTCATCCGCAATGCCGTCATCCACGACGGCGATCTGCTCGGCATGCGCACCTCGAATGAATCCGCAGCGCTGTACGCAGCCGATGAATACAAACCAGAGAATCGTCAGACCCCGGCATCCGAAGGCTGGAGCTTCCAGCAGACGTATTTACAGACCCCGGAGGGCCGCACCTCCAACTGGCTGTTCTCGACCGTCAGCAGCTTCATCGGCTCGTTCTCCTACATGACCGTCCATCTCCCGATGGTGCTTTATCTGCTGTACGGCGCCCTGATGGCATTCGGATTCCTAGTGTTTTTGTTCCTCGGCATGGTTCCGCACTGGTTCCGCAAAAAGCCGCAGCTTCTCCTCTTTGTGATGCTGTTCCTCGCCTGCCTGGTCACGCTGTTCATGGACATGTACAACACGTATTTCAGCGACTACCAATCGCAGGGCCGTTACCTGATGCCGGCGCTCGTCCCTCTGATGATCTGGATCGACGACGGCTACTCTTCTCTCACCGCGAAACTTCCCGCCGAGTGGAAGCGCGCCTCCTGCCATCTGACACTCCTGCCTGGAACGATCTGGCTGGTACTGTTCCTCATCAGCTACATCGGATTTCTGATTCCGGGCTGCTGTGTATAAAAAATTTGTAACGCAGTAATTCACGTTCTGCCGTGCTGAATTTTTGGCATTATTTTCCGGAATTTCTATAAAAAACAGGTGCTGTCTCTTTTTCTCAGATAGCACCTGTTTCTTCGTTACAAGTCTTTTCGTTTTTAGAAATGTTTCATCCGGGCTTCCCTTTCACTTTCTTTGTTTCCTTTTAATTGCCTAAACCAGCTATAATACCAACTGCCAGAATCCCAATTCCTAAAATAATTACCAACATCTTATTTTGATGTTTCACCGGCTGATTTGCAACATCAAGGACAATATTGGTTCCTCCTTGTGCATCGTCAGTTTCGATATAAGACGAATCAGCAACTGCGGCAACAACCGCAGCATAACTATATGCATGGAATTCTTCTTCACCATCAAGTCTATCTTCCGCTATTTCCGAACTGTCTGTAAGACACGCTGCAGCATCTTCACGTCCCGGTATCAGATACTCCATTTGCGTTTCCGTGAATGTAATCCAGACCGGAAAACGAATCGGATCTACTCCTCCAACAAGTCGAAACTTATAATTGTCCCATACAATATCTGGGTTTGCAGCAAGTGAAATATTTAATTGTTCTATATAGGTCGGCGTATCGTCTAATTCATATCCTCTGGCTCCACTTATGTGCCATTGATCAATCGGTTGTCCATCTTCCCCATTTGCCCTTACCGCACATGCTTCATACAAATGTCCATATGCTCTAATCGGGATAATCCAAATATAATCGCTTTGTTCTAACGCGCTTTCTACTTCGGACACAGAAAGAAGTTCTGAGGTCAAAAGTGGCGTATCAATATACTCTTTTAATGCATTATCAAAATCAATATCCGATACACGGATTCCCTCCTCAAACGGATCCTCAACAGGTCCTCCATTTGTAACAGACACAATTTCATCAGCCAGCTCAACTATTTTTTCATAATCTTCAGATTCCGATAGTATTTCAAGTTTAGATGCCGATACAGTAGATGCTGATATCATAATTCCAATGAAGCAAACAAATATTTTTAATATTTTCCTCATGCCATTCCCCCCTATCATATTTTCTTTTACGTTTCACAATCGATCTATTTATCTCATCATACACTGATATAATTTTTTTAACAATTATCATATTTTCACAAAATATTCAGCGCAAAATACTGCAAATAGGAGAATTGTTTTTTTTGCTCAAAAGTGTAATTTTCCAGACATTTAATCGTATATATACATAAAAAATCAGAAGAGGTTATTATGCCAACTTACTCGGCATAACAATCTCTTCTGATTTCACCTTTTACACTTTTGTTTCTTTTTTAGCTTTCTCAAAAAATCTATTTTTTACTGAATCGGCTCCTTCGCCGGTGTTCCCGCTTTTCTCGGGTACTTTTTCGGCGTTGCCTTCCCCTTCTCGATACAGACAAACGATCTCTCATCCTCCGTTCCTGTAAGCTGGAAATAAACCGGCTCTTTCGCCTCGCCGCCGAGCACATGAATCGCTTTTTGAGCTGCGGCAAGCTCCTCATTCAATTTGCCCGATTTATACGAAACAAACCGTCCGCCCACTTTCACATACGGCAGACAGTACTCCGAAAGCGAGCTTAAATTCGCCACCGCGCGTGATACCACGAGATCAAACTGCTCCCGGTGATCCTTCTGGCGTGCGAAATCCTCGGCTCTTCCGTGAACCGCCGTGATTTTCGAAAGGCCAAGCTGTCCGATCACCTCATTCAGGAATTTCACTCTCTTATTCAGTGAATCCAGCAGTACAACTTCCACCTCCGGAAACGCGATTTTCAGCGGGATTCCCGGAAAACCGGCTCCCGTTCCCACGTCGAGAATGCGTCCCGCCTGTTCCACATCACAGACCTTCACCAGCGACAGACTGTCGAGAAAATGCTTCGTAATCACCTGATCGAACTCCGTAATCGCCGTCAGATTCATAAACGAATTCCACTCTACAAGCAGCTCATAATACTGCAGAAACTGCGTTTTCTGCTCCTCGGAAAGTGTGATTCCAAGCTCAAAAAGGCCGCGCTCAAATCCTTCAAGATTGTATTCTTTCATGTTGTTCTCCGTTCTACTCTATTCTTCCAAGTGCCCGCTGCACTTTTTGTTCCTGTCCACGCAGTATCAAAACACTTGCTGTTTCGCTGCATAAGAATGTAATTCAGCCATGCATATCTGTCCTTTATTTATGTCCCAGATACACCAGCAGAACCGAAATATCCGCCGGGGAAACGCCCGAAATACGGGACGCCTGGCCGATGTTGATCGGACGGTACAGGTTCAGCTTCTGTTTCGCCTCGATGCGCAGGCTCTGGATCTCGTCGTAATTGATATTCTCCGGGATCTTCTTCTCTTCCATCTTCTTGAACTGCTCCACCTGCTTCATCTGGCGCCTGATATAGCCGTCGTACTTGATGTTGATGTTGACCTGCTCCTGCACATCCTCCGGCAGCTTGGGTCTTTTCGGATCTACTTCCGCCAGCATCTTATAATTCAACTCCGGCCGGCGGATCAGCTCTGCGAGCGAACTTCCGCCGGAAAGCAGCGTTGATCCATACTCTTCCAGAAGCTCATTGATGTTCGAGCTCGTTCCCACATACGTATTCTCCACGCGCTCAATCTCTTCCTGAATCTGCTGTTCTTTTACTTTCAGTGCCTCATACTGCTCCTCGCTGATCAGACCCACGCGGTAGCCGTATTTGCGCAAACGCAGATCCGCGTTGTCCTGACGGAGCAGCAGACGATATTCCGCGCGGCTCGTCATCATTCGGTACGGCTCGTGGTTCTCTTTCGTTACGAGGTCATCGATCAGAACACCGATGTACGACTCGGAACGGTCGAGCACAAGCTCCTCTTTTCCCTGCACGCGGAGCGCCGCATTGATGCCCGCGATCAGGCCCTGTGCCGCAGCTTCCTCGTATCCTGAACTGCCGTTAAACTGGCCGCCGGAAAACAGATTTTTGATCGCCTTGAACTCGAGGGACGGCAGAAGCTGTCTCGGGTTGATGCAGTCGTACTCGATCGCATACGCATTTCGCACGATCTTCGCATGTTCCAGTCCCGGCACACTTCTGTACATTGCATACTGAACATCTTCCGGAAGTGAACTGGACATTCCACCGACATACATTTCATTCGTCTCAAGTCCTTCCGGCTCGATAAACACCTGATGACGATTCTTGTCCGGGAATTTCACAACCTTATCTTCGATCGACGGACAATATCTCGGTCCCGTACCTTCAATTGCTCCTGAATAAAGCGGTGAACGGTCCAGATTGTCACGGATGATCTCATGTGTTGTCTCATTCGTATAAGTCAGCCAGCAGGACGCCTGATCGATCTGAACACTCTCAGGATCTGTAGTAAATGAGAACGGTACAACCCTCTCATCTCCTTTCTGCTCCTGCATCTTGCTGAAATCAATCGTATTCTTATCAATACGCGCCGGTGTACCTGTTTTGAATCGATACATCTTAATTCCGAGTGCTTTCAGACTATCTGTCAGGTAGTTGGCACTCTGAAGCCCGTTAGGGCCCGTATGTGTGCTTATTTCGCCGTAAATACAACGTGCCTTTAAATATGTACCCGTACAGAGTACAACGGCCTTACAGCGGTAAATAGCGCCTGAGTACGTCTGTACTCCTGTGATCTTCCCATCCTCTGCCAGGATCTCTGTCACTTCCATCTGACGGATATCCAGATTCTCCTGGTTCTGAAGCACCTGACGCATTGTTTTACTATAATTTGCCTTATCCGCCTGTGCACGCAGTGAATGCACGGCAGGACCTTTTGAACTGTTAAGCATCTTAGACTGGATAAATGTCTGGTCAATGACTTTTCCCATCTCTCCGCCAAGTGCATCCAACTCTCTGACCAGATGCCCCTTTGAGCTTCCTCCGATATTCGGATTGCATGGCATCAGCGCAATACTGTCCACACTGACCGTAAAGATCACTGTCTTAAATCCAAGTCTTGCAGTCGCAAGTGCAGCCTCACAGCCCGCATGTCCTGCGCCTACAACGACAACATCATATTCATCTTTATTTTCCCATACAGAACTTGCTGAATATTTCATTTACTAAATCTTCTCCTATTGATTCTCCGGTAATATTTCCAAGTGATTCATAGGCATCCATCAGATCGATCGAATAGAAATCCTCCGGCATGCCGGCATCAATGCTGAAAATGACTTTCTTCATACTCTCTCTCGCATTGACCAATGCATTTTTCTGTCTTGCATTTGTAATATAAACCTCTTCATTGAATGAGAGATCTCCCTTTAAGAACATTGCTTTCACGGTGTTCTCAAGTTCCTTGATTCCCTGCTCTTCCTTCGCAGAAATCGCAATCACAGGAATCTGCTTCTGAACTACCTTTTTGTGAAATCCTTTCGCGGATCATCTCTTCTGTCACTACGGTATCCAGATCCGACTTATTAAGCAGAATCACTGTTCTTTTATCATAAATCAAATCAAAGATTTTTTCATCATTTTCGTCAAGATTTCTTGATGCATCTACAACATAAATAATAAGATCTGCCTCTTTTGCGTATTCTTTCGCCTTATCGACACCCATTTTTTCCACGATATCGTCTGTCTGACGGATTCCGGCAGTATCAATGATATTCAAAGTCAGTCCCTGCAGACGGATTTGTTCCTCCAGAACATCTCTTGTCGTTCCTTCAATATCTGTAACGATCGCACGGTCATGACCAGCTAGAATGTTCAGAAGTGAAGACTTTCCTGCATTCGGTTTTCCAAGAATTACTGTCTGGATTCCCTCTTTCATGATCCTTCCATCATCCGAGGAATCAATCAGTTCTTTCAGCTGCCCGATCACCTCTTCTGCTGCCTCCTTTAGCACCTCACCGTATCCATCGACACTGATATGCTCCGGGTCATCCAGCGCAGTCTCAATAAACGCTGTATGATAAATGATCTTCTCACGGATCTCTTTGATCCTGTTCTTCACACTTCCCTTGAGCTGGCTGATCGAACTCTGTAACGCATACTCATTTTCTGATGTGATCACATCAATGACCGCCTCTGCCTGTGACAGATCCATCTTGCCGTTTAAGAATGCCCTCTTGGTAAATTCTCCCGGCTCTGCCGGTCTTGCTCCCGCCTTTAAGACCGTCTCCAAAACTCTGCTTACAACATAAGTTCCACCGTGGCAGTTGATCTCAACTGTGTCTTCTCCTGTAAATGTGCGAGGTCCGCGCATCACCATCACAAGTACTTCGTCAACTGTCTCATCTCCATCCATTACATGTCCATAATGAATCGTATGCGTTGGCACTTCTGTAATCGTTTCTTTCCCTTTATATACACGATCTGCTATCTCCAGCGCTTCACTTCCGCTGATTCTTACAATTCCGATTCCCGAATTAGTCATACCTGTAGAAATCGCTGCAATCGTATCCTGATTCATGCCTTATTTCCTTTCTGTTTTCTCTTTACATTTATTTCCTTTTTTCTATACTTTACATAGAAAAAAGGACGTTCCACACCTCACGAAAGTATCCGTGAAGCGTAAACGTCCTTTCGCTTCCGATTCATAAACAGTATTATTTCTTCAAAGTAATAACAACTTTTCTGAACGGCTCTTCTCCCTC
>ENA-OQJG01000187-OQJG01000187.1-human-gut-metagenome-genome-assembly--contig:-NODE-187-length-11248-cov-2.605431_pt1 | contig 11248 bp, 8 predicted proteins | sample MGYA00242601_ERZ504767 | MGnify/ENA primary metagenome ERZ504767 (study PRJEB26092, sample SAMD00036362) | human gut metagenome | host: Homo sapiens | study: EMG produced TPA metagenomics assembly of... | reverse complement strand
GACGGTAAACATGTGCAGATACCATTGTCCGTCGGGCACTCGAGTCCAAGCGGATCCACCGAAGCTGGCAATCCAGTTGGTGGGTGGCTCGTCGCCGTTCGGTCCTTTGCCGTCACGGAAAATATAACGGTCTCGCTCCGGTGAGCCGGGGCCTGCGGCAAGCGCGGCCTTGAACCATTCATGCTGGTTGGACGAGTGGTTCGGTACGATGTCGACGACTATTTTGATGCCTGCCGCATGTGCGGTTTTGGTGAGATGGTCGAAGTCGTCCATGGTGCCGAGTTTCGGGTCGACGTTGCGGTAGTCGTCCACATCGTATCCGCCGTCTGCCAGTTGAGACGGATAGAACGGGCTGAGCCAGATGGCGTCCACGCCGAGTCTTTTTAGATATGGGATTTGTTGTGCGACTCCTGCGATGTCTCCGAGGCCCGACCCGGTTGTGTCTTTGAACGAACGCGGGTAGACCTGATAGACAACCGCCTGCTTCCACCAGAGTGATGGATCGTCAGCGATGTGCCGCTCGTTGGCTTCGTTGCTCATTGGGTTGCCTTCCTTCATTGGATGCATTGTGATTTTGTTATAGCTTTTTATGGAAGCGTTTTCACTAGTTCATTCTGTTGAGAACGCTCTGTTTTGACGATTGGAATCACTTCGTTCTCGTCTTCGTATTGCTTAAAATGATAGCGCTTTCATTCTGTGAATGCAATAATTGTTTTGTTATGGCGTGTCTGCTTGTGAAATCAACGATTCTGCTAATATGAAAGCGCTGGATAAACAATGGGAAACTGGAGTGGATATGACACGAGCCACCATCGCCGAAGTAGCGGAACTGTCGGGAGTATCTCAGGCGACGGTTTCGCGGGCATTGCGAGGTGCTGGCAAGGTCGCTCCGAAAACGCGTGCCAAAGTTGAGGCAGCTGCGGACCGGTTGGGCTTTACCTTATCTAAAAGCGCATCGTCTTTGGCGTCCGGGAAAACCATGCGGGTTGTCCTGCTGTTTTCCGGCAAACTCAACGAATGGTTCAACGCCAACGTGTTGCAGGGCGTGTGCGAAGTGTTGGAACCGGAAGGCTACGACGTGTCGCCCACATTTGTCACAGGCAGACAGGAGACGGAGCGTTACTTCGCAAAATTGCCTAAAAATCGCAATGCTGACGCGATCATCATTTCGTCGTTCCAACTCGACGAATCCGCACGTGAGAAACTGCGTGTCACCGATATGCCGACGGTCGGTGTGAACATTCCAGCCGAATCGTTCTGCGACGCAGCCATCGGTGTTGACAACTACGATGGCATGTCCAAGGCGGTGCGTCTGCTCAAATCGCTTGGACACCAGCGCATCGCTTTCGTCGTTGATTACATTCCCGACGACATGGTCTACAGCACCAGCCAGCGTATGGAAGCGTTCTTGGAAGCGGCTGAACAAAACGGTTACGACGATGAGTATGCCTACGTCATAACCGCGGACGAGCATGATGCGCCATTGTCGAAAGCGGACCTTGCTGCGCAACTGGTGGCGAAATTACTGTCATTGCCACACATGCCAACCGCCATCTGTGCCGAAACCGATCAAGTGGCAATCGCAGTCATCAAGGAACTCGGCAAGCAACAATTGCATGTTCCTGAAGATATCTCCGTCATAGGGTTCGATGATGCCGACATCGCACAGGCGGCGAATCTGACCACCGTTCGACAGAATCCGCTGGAAATGGGACGCAACGCCGCCCGTAAGACGTTGTCCCTTCTGCGTGGACAGACGCCAGACGCATCCTATGAATCGCAGGAGGCCACGCTGATGTTGCGTGACACCACCAGACGCGTGGCGACCGACCGTTCGTGACGGTTCTTCCGTATTCTCCGAACGGAATGAACGCAATATGGAAGGATATGGGCCCATGTAGCCTATGTGCCCTATGATGCGTTGAAGGAAACCGGTCTTCGGAAAACCGAGACGGTGGTCGAACCATACGAAGACATCGAAAGACATTCGGCAGGGCATGGGCAAAATCAACGAAAACAGCGCAAAGTCAACGAAAACGAAGAATGTGACGCCCGCGGTCACGCCATGGGGCAAGAACCGTGTGAAGAACACCGAAACAGGCAAGCACGTACTCATCATGCCGGGCATCGGCTACACCGTGGACAGGCCGCTGCTGTACTGGTCGGCGCAGGCGCTTGCGGCCAACGGCTGGTTCGTGGACCGTCTCGACCTGAAACTGACGGAAAGCGTCGAGTTTCCGGAAATGATCGCCTGCATGGAACGCGTGGTCGACGAATGGCGCAAGGCGGCGCTCGAACATGCTGCCGAATCGGGTGAGGAGCCGCAGTTGCTGGTCGTCACCAAATCGCTCTCCACACTCTCATATCCGCATTCCGCAAAGCTAGGATTGCGCGTGGTGCTGCTCACTCCGGTATTGATCCGCCGCCATTCGACAAGCACAAGTCGGTCATTCCCGCGCCGCTGCCGGGAACTGCCGGCAGCCCGATGCCGTTGATCTGCGCCGGCGACGCCGACCCATACTACGATGACGCCAAAGCGCATCTGCTCACCGACCATGTGCGCACGTATGCTGGTGCCGACCATTCCATCGAAGTGCCGGACGATTGGCAGACATCGCTCGACTATCTGAAACAGGTCACGCAGGCCATCGTCGACTACGCCGGCTGAAAAGAACGGGACGGAATATGCGCATCGTATTGCAGAAGGTCAGCGAAGGATCCGTCGACGTGGTCGACGAGACAAGCGGAGAAGTCGACACCACATTCGAACCACAGCATATAGGCATCGGCTATGTGCTGCTTGTCGGAGTGGAAGATACGGACGGAGCGAAACAAATCGACTGGCTCGCCCACAAAATCGCCAACCTGCGCGTTTTCGAAGACGAGAACGGCAAAATGAACCGTTCCATCCACGACGTGGACGGCAGCGTGCTGTCGATATCCCAGTTCACGCTGTATGCGGACGTACGCAAAGGCAACCGGCCAAGCTTCGTGAAAGCAGGCGCGCCCGACCATGCCGAACAGGTATGGAACGGATTCAACGACGCCCTGCGCGCGCAAGGACTCGAAGTAAAAGAAGGACGATTCGGCTCCCACATGCGCGTGCGGCTCGCCAACGACGGTCCGGTCACCATCATCCTTGACACCGACGAACTCGGCGTCTGACCCAAAACCCAACGTGAAACCCTATATCCGACGATTGCCATAGGGTAAAACGCATGGGAATATGGAACGACCGCAAACTGATCGTCAACTGCCTGCCGTTGACCGAATCCGAACGTGCGCAGTTCACACGCGCCGCGAAAGACATGCCGCAGGAATTCGTCGGCGACCCGGCACAACGAGGCTCCATGAACTGGACCGCCGAAATACCGGACGAACTCAAAGCGTATGCAACCGCGGTCATCGGCAACATCACGCCCGAAACATGCGCGCAATGCCCCAGACTCGAATGGCTGCAGACCTGGAGCGCCGGCGTCGACAAATACCAGCGGCCTGGCGTGCTCCACCCCGGCTCCATGCTCACCAACGCCACCGGCGCCTACGGACAAAGCGTGTCCGAACACATGTTCGCCATGATGTGGTCCATCATGAAAAACCTGCACATCTACGCCGTCGGCAACCCGAACGCCGCATGGCAGGACGCCGGCCGCGTCATCAGCCCCGACGGCAAAACCGCGCTCATCATCGGCACCGGCGACATCGGATCGCATTTCGCACGCCTATGCAAGAGCGTCGGCATGTCGACCATCGGCATCCGCCGCAACCCCACCGTCGAAGCGCCGGGCATCGACCACATGGTCGGATTCGAATCGCTCGACGACGTGCTGCAATACGCCGACGTGATCGCCATGTGCGTGCCATCCACGCCATCCACACACCACCTGCTTAACGCGGAACGCATCGCAAAACTCAAAACCGACGCCATCGTCATCAACGCGGGCCGCGGTGACGCCATAGACACGCAGGCGCTCGCCGACGCGCTCGCCAACGGCATGATCCGCGGCGCTGGCCTCGACGTGACCGAACCGGAGCCGCTGCCGGCGGCATCGCCATTATGGAGCGAGCCGAAATGCCTGATCACCCCGCATGTGGCGGGCGGCAACCACTTGGAGTCCACCGAACGGCGCATCATCGCCATCGCATTGGGCAACGTGCGCTGCTACGCCAACGGACAATCGCTCGACAACCGCATGCCTCTCAAGGGCTGACGTTCATTAAAAGTGGGTATCCGCTCCTTCGGTCGTCGGCTGAATGGTCCGAATCGGACGGCCTCCGAGATGAACTCTGAAACGAACCACATGAGGAGGTCTATCTGGTCTGAAGGCACATGCACCGCGCCCGGAATACGTCACAAAAACGGGCAAACCCGTATGATGGCAGCCATGGGGAGAAAGGCGGGAGATATGACATTGGACAAATGGCAGCGGATGACCGAGTGGTTCATGACCGCATTGGCGTTGGTGTTCCTGTTCGCGTATTCGTGGGAAGTGCTGGCGAGAACGCATATCGTATTGTGCGAAACGGTGATCAACATCATCTGGATGGCGTTCATCGTCGACTACGTCGTTTCGATTCTGCTGGCGAAGGACAAGAAAGCCTGGTTCAAAGGCAATCTGCTGATGCTGGTGTCCATCGCCTTGCCCGTCTTCAGACCATTGAGGCTGCTGCGATTGGTGGCGGTGCTCAACGTGCTCAACCGTACCGGTGGCATGGCGGTGCGTGGACGTATCACACTGTACACATGCTGCAGCGTGACACTGCTGATGTATATCGGCGCCCTTGCCGAATTGGATGTGGAACGTGGGGTTCCAGGCGCTTCCATCACCGATTTCGGCGAGGCGATATGGTGGTCGTTCGTGACCGTCACCACAGTCGGCTATGGCGATTTGTCTCCGGTGACATGGCAGGGAAGAAGCATCGCCATCGGGCTGATGATAACCGGCGTGGCCCTGATCGGCATCGTCACCGCGACACTGGCCTCATGGATAGTCGATTGTGTCCGTGACGAAACCGACAAGCGCGCGGACGAGGCGGAATCGGAAACGGAACAGTTGCGCCACAATGTGCGGGAACTGACGGACACCGTCAACCAGCTGCGTGACGACATCGCGCGGCTGCGCAGACCATAGCGGTTCTCATGACTGCACTGCGGAAAATGCGGAAAGAGGCTGAGGCATAGGAAAAGCGCCGGATGAATAACCCGGCGCTTTTCCTATGCCTCACCGTCATACGTCTTACAACCGGAAAGGCGGAGACGCTGTATTGGATTTATTCGCAGGCGACTCCGTCATGGTCGCGGTCCAGTTGTGAACGGTAGCCCGGCTGGCCCTGGTAGATAGGCGCGGCGCCAGCGGCTCGTGCCGCGGTGCAGTTCTGGTAGTAGACGTCCTGCTGTGGCGCTGGTTGGGGCGCGGGAGCCGGAGCCGGAGCGGGTTCGGGCGCAGGTGCCTGTGTCGTTTGTTGAGTCTGCTGGGCCTGCTCAGCTGACTGTTCGGTTTGCGTCTGTTCGGTCTGCTCGGACTCGGTGGTCTTCTCGGCTGTGGAATCCTTGACCCCCGTGTAGTCGGGCACGGTTTGCGTCGGGCAGGAGGACAGCACCTTGGCCATGGCTTCCTTTTCGGCCTGCGTGACCCACAGTGAGTATTTGTGCTTCACGCCGATCTGACGCGCCACGTATTCGCAACGGAACCCCTTGTTGGACGGCAGCCACGTGGCCGCATCGCCATCGGACTTCTTCTGGTTGGCACGCCCCTGCACGGCCAGCAGATTGTACGGATCGTTCGCCAATGCGGTGCGGCGCTCCTCGCTGAGCTTCTGCGCGCCCTTCTGCCACGCATCGCTCAACGCCACCACATGGTCGATCTGCACCGCGGTGGAAGTCTTCTTGCCCTTCTTGAACTTGATGTCCTTGCCAGTGTATGGATCATGCAGTTTTCCGGACTTCACCACGCAATTGTGCGTACGCCACTTGTGCCTCACGCCGGTCAGATCGCGGTTGAGGATATCATTGCGGGTGTCGCAGCCGTTGTGGTCCATGTCGGCCCACGCCTTGCCGAATTGAGTGCGCTTGTACCCGGTTTTCGGCGCGCGGCCCTTGACCTCCAACGAATCCAACACCTCCGTGGCGGACGTGCCGGCCCCGGTGCCATCCGTCGGCTCGTCCGCATACGCCGAACCGACCGGCAGTCCGATGGCCAGACTCGCAGCCAGCAATCCGGACAAAACAACCATCATCGAACCATGACGACGCATGATACGCTCCTCACCCTAAAACCCCTCAAGTAGTACAAGAATATCCCCGGAACGAATTCGAATCGCTTCTTTACGGCAGATTTTTCGGCATGCCGAAACCAGTATTTCGCATCCGTCAAGACGTATGGCAAGAATCGGCCGTATGACCAACAGCATCACAGCAATCAAACCGGAACGTCTCGCACAATACGCCAAAGACTTCAACGCCGACCGGGCCAACCTTGTGGCCGCCAACGCCGCGGTGTCCTCGGGCGTGCTCGAAGCCGCCACCGACTACAAAGGCCAGCGCGCGCTGCCACGCGACTTCTCCATCGAACTGAAACAGGGGTCCATCACCAACCAGCGCCGATCCGGCCGCTGCTGGATGTTCGCATCCCTCAACACCCTGCGTTACGAGCTCATGCACCAGTGGGGACTCGACGATTTCGAATTCTCCGAAACCTACCTGTTCTTCTGGGATGCGATGGAAAAATCCAACACGTATCTCGAAAACGTGTTCGCCACGCTCGACGAGCCGACCGACAGCCGCCTGTTCCAGGAGATCAACTACGGGCCGGCCGATGACGGCGGTTGGTGGCAGATGTTCGCCGCCCTTGTAGACAAGTATGGTCTCGTGCCGAAGAGCGCCTACCCGGAATCCGCCAATTCCAAGGACTCCGACGCGTTCAAACAATACCTCAACAGCAGGCTGCGCCAGTTCGCCGCCGACCTGCGCGAACGTTACGCAGCCGGCGCCACGGTCGATGAACTGCGCGCGGTCAAGGACGACGACATGTCCACCGTGTACCGCATGTGCGCCATCTCGTTGGGCGAGCCGCCGGAGAAGTTCGACTTCCTGGCCCGCGTGAGCGACGATGACAAGAAGGACGATAAGAAAAGCGGCGAAGACGAGGCCGACAAGCCGAAAACCGGCAAGGACGAGCGCAGACAGATCCGCGAAACCGGCATCACGCCGATGGAATTCTACAAGAAGTACGTGCCGATGGACGTCGACGATCTGGTGACGTTGTGCAACGTGCCGATGGCGTCCCGTCCGTTCAACAAGCGTTACCGCATCCGCTACACCGCCAATGTGGCCGAAGCGGGGGATATGGAATTCGTCAACGTGCCGCTCGACGTGTTCAAAAAGGCCGCGGTCGACCAGATTAGCGCCGGACACCCGATCTGGTTCGCCTGCGACTGCACCCAGTTCTCGCTGCGTGCGGCCGGCTATTTCGACTGCGACAGCGTGCGCGTGGACCAGCTGTTCGGCACCGATTTCGACTTCGACAAGGCGCACGGCCTCGAATACGGCGACAGTCCAAGCAACCATGCCATGACCCTCACCGGCGTGAACCTTGACGAGCAAGGCAAGCCGAACCGCTGGAAAGTGGAGAACAGCTGGGGCAAAGACAACGGCGAAGACGGCTACTACGTGGCCTCCGACAAGTGGTTCGACCGCTATGTGACCGAAATCATCATCCGCAAGGAATACCTCGACGACGCCACCCGAGCGCTGCTCGAAACCGAGCCGGTGGAACTCGACCCATGGCAGCCGCTGACCAAACGCTGCCGCTGACGCAACACGGGCGATAACATGCCGCGGTCCGGATCGGGCCGCGGCTTTTGCTGTTCCACCGCGCTGGTATGGTTGCATGAGAACAAACGTACGAACGATGGGGGTTCAGGTGGCGGACACTCTGGCATGGCTTTCCGACGAGCTGCGCAGCGAATGCAGCCAGCCGGTACTGCAGCGCGCCCGCGGCATCGCCAACCAATGGCGTTCCAAAATGGAGGACCTGCATTGCCTGAACGACACCGCATCCAACCGCATCACCCTGTATGCCACCATACGGGGCACCACCTCACCCTCCAGCCGTTACGAAGTGCAAGCCACGCTTGATTTCGCCGACGAGCTGTTTCTGGCACGCTACTGCTCCTGCCCGGCATTCAGCGGTTCGCAGCGCGGCTACGGTTCCTACCGGACCTTCGACTACCACAACAGTCCGAAATACCGCAGCTTCGACGATGACGACGACTACGATTACGTCGACGACTACGACGATTTCGGCTCCGGCAGCACGTACGGCCACGTCAACGATGATGACGACTCGGCTTACCTCCACCAGCCGCCGGTACACCGGCATGTGCAAGCACGTAGCCGCCATGCTGCTGCTGTTCCTGCAGCAGCCGGAACGATTCCGGGAATTCCACACCGCAGCCGCAACACCCCGGGCCTCGCCGACTACATGCGCTCCCTCGATGCGAAAAGCAACAACGCCGGCGAGAACGCCCAACTCGACGTGCTGAAACGAATCATCAACGCGAAAAGCCGATTGATCGAGGAACAACGTGGCGCCTCCGGACAGGGAGCCGCCAAACCGAAACGCAAATCAAGCGCGCCGGTCGACGTCAAACCGGGAAGCGTGTACCTCGAGCCCACGCTGATCAACGGCCATGACGCCCTGCGCCTGTCCCTGCGCATCGGATGCGGCGACGCCGACTATGCGCTCAAAAACATCTCAAGATTCGTGGCCGACATGCGGACGGGAACATACGAGTCATATGGCAAAAAACTCGCGTTCACCCACACTCCGGACATGCTCGACCCCTTCTCGCTGAAGCTATACCGCTTCCTGCAGCAGGTGATCGCATCCAGAACGGCGGCCCAACTGCAAAACGGATACTATTACGGCGAAGCGGTACGCGTCGACCGTGAACTCGTCCTCACCGATTGGGAGGCATGCGACCTGCTCGACCTGTTCCACGCCGTGACACAGGACGAATACAAGGAACACGAGTCGAAGGCCCGCGGTTTCCTGCGCACGTCGGACGGTGACGGGCTGAGACGATTGCTTATCGAGGATTTCCAACGCACCAAGGAATCCGGGCCAAGCCGCATCCACATGGCCAACGAAGGAGGCGAGCCGTTCGGCCTTGACATTGTCGAAGGCGACCCCACCTTCACGTTCAAGGCGTCCTTCGTGCATGAGGGCACCGCGTCGGGCGTGCGCATCACATCGAACCAAAGCATCTCCGATGTCATCAACGGACGCAACGGCTTCTACGTTTTCAGCCGCGAACGTCCCGACGATTCCACGGCGACGGACAGGATAGGCATCGACGGGCTCTTCCGCTGCACCGATAAACTGCGCCCGGCATTGCAGGTGCTGCCTGACCTGTGTTCCGACGATCCGGACGGCGTGTTCATCGCCGAAAACGACTGGCCCATGTTCGCCCGAACCATCGTGCCGAAACTCACCGAAGCGGGCATCGGATTCGACATTCCGCAGGAAGTGACCGAAGCGGTGGGAACCGAATGCCGGATCGAATTCTATCTGGACCGCGATTTGTACGGCATCACCTGCGAAGCGGTGGCGAAATACGGCGACTTCACCTTCCAACTGGTGCCCACCGCCAAAGAACTGCGCGGCGTGATCAACCCCGATTCACGTTCAAGAGCCTCGCAGGTCAAACGCGACCTGTCACGGGAATCGTTCGCCGTGCAGGTGGTACGCCAGCTGTGCCCTACATGGAGCTCCATCGACGTGGCACGCGTCAAAGAAGAGGATGAGCAGGCTATCCTGCTCATGCTCACCGACGGCGTGCAGATCCTCAAATCGGTGGGCCAGGTCTTCTCCACGGCGGCATTCGATGGCATGATGCAGCCCAACCCGCCATCGGTGAAGGTCGGCTTGTCCATCGACTCGAACCTCGTTGAAATCTCACCGATCGCCGACGAGGTGCCGATGAACGAAGTCGGCGCGCTGCTTGACTCCTACCGCAGAAAACGCCGCTACCATCGGCTCAAGAACGGCACGTTCGTGGATTTGAAGGAAGCCGACCTGCATGAGCTCGACCAAGTGTCCACGGACCTCGACCTGAGTGAAAAACAGCTCGACTCCGGCATCATCAAAATCCCCGGATACCAAGCGTTCCTGCTGGACTCCCAAGTGGACGACGAAGGCAAAAGCGCCTCGTTCGTGGACTATGTCAACGATGTGAAGATCGTCGATCCGAAACGCTACGAAGTGCCCGAACGGCTCAAAACCGTGCTCCGCCCATACCAGGTGGAGGGCTTCCAATGGCTGTCCACCCTGTGGGACAAGGGCTTCGGCGGTCATCCTCGCCGACGAGATGGGCCTCGGCAAATCCGTGCAGCTGCTCTCGCTCATCGAAGCGCGCAAGGAAACGGTCCGTCACTCATCGTCTGCCCGGCATCGCTCGTCTACAACTGGGCCGCGGAATGCGAGAAATTCGCGGGCGATCTGACGGTGGAAGTCGTCGCCGGTACGAAAGCGCAGCGACGCAAGGCCATCGCGACGGTGGCCGCGCAATCGCAGGAGAACGACGGTGCTACGACGAATGGCGCCACGACGTACGACGGCACCGACGTGGTGATCACCTCCTACGATCTGCTGCGTCGCGACGTGGACGATTACGCAGCCTGCCATTTCGCGCTGATGGCGCTCGACGAGGCGCAATACATCAAAAACCATGCCACAAAGGTGGCCAAATCGGTCAAACAGGTCACGGCCGACCATCGCTTCGCTCTGACCGGCACGCCAATCGAAAACCGGTTGAGCGAACTGTGGAGCATTTTCGACTTCCTCATGCCCGGACTGCTCGGCACCTATACGAAATTCCGCGAAAAATACGAGCAGCCGATCATGGCTCCCGGTCCGGAACATTCCGTCATGGCCGACAAACTGCAGGCATTGGTGGGACTGTTCATCAAACGCCGTCTGAAAAAAGACGTGCTCACCGACCTGCCCGACAAATTCGAGAACGTGCTCACCGTCAAACTGGAAGGAGAGCAGCGCAAACTGTACGCCGCACACGAACAGCGGCTACGCGCCACGCTCACCAAGGCGTCGGACGCCGACTTCAACACCAAGAAGATCCGCATCCTCGCCGAATTCACCTTGCTGCGCGAAATCTGCTGCGATCCAAGACTCGTATACGCCGACGCGAAGAACGCCTCCGCCAAACTCGACGCCATCGCCGAACTCGT
>ENA-OQJG01000186-OQJG01000186.1-human-gut-metagenome-genome-assembly--contig:-NODE-186-length-11253-cov-3.139583_pt1 | contig 11253 bp, 12 predicted proteins | sample MGYA00242601_ERZ504767 | MGnify/ENA primary metagenome ERZ504767 (study PRJEB26092, sample SAMD00036362) | human gut metagenome | host: Homo sapiens | study: EMG produced TPA metagenomics assembly of... | reverse complement strand
GACGGTTGAGGATATCTATACCGGAAACGGAGTCAGCGAGCTTATAACCTAAGCATGTCAGCACTTCTTGACAATGGTGATGAGGTGCTTGTGCCGGCACCGGACTATCCGCTTTGGACAGCCTGCGTTACACTTGCGGGAGGCACGGCAGTGCACTATATCTGTGATGAGCAGTCAGAGTGGTATCCGGACATAGAGGATATCAAAAAGAAGATTACAGACAAGACAAAGGCCATCGTAATAATAAACCCTAACAACCCTACGGGAGCGCTCTATCCAAGGGAGGTGCTGCAGCAGATAGCTGATGTGGCAAGAGAGCACGAGCTCATGATTTTTTCGGATGAGATATATGACAGGCTTGTGATGGATGACTATGAGCATGTGTCTATTGCGTCGCTTGCACCGGATCTCTTCTGTGTGACCTTCAGCGGTCTTTCTAAGTCACATATGATAGCAGGCTATCGTATCGGATGGATGGTTTTAAGCGGCAACAAGGCGCTCGGAAAGGACTATATCGAGGGTCTCAACATGCTCTCAAACATGCGTCTTTGCTCGAATGTTCCGGCGCAGTCGATAGTGCAGACGGCTTTAGGCGGATATCAGAGTGTAGGCGAGTATATTGTGCCGGGCGGACGAATCTATGAGCAGAGAGAGTACGTCTACAAAGCATTAAACGATATACCGGGAATTTCGGCAGTAAAGCCAAAGGCAGCATTTTACATATTCCCAAAGATTGATACTGCAAGGTTCAACATCACAAACGATGAACAGTTTGCACTGGATCTGCTTCGTGAGAAGAAGATACTCATAATCCACGGCGGCGGCTTCAACTGGGATAAGCCGGATCACTTTAGAGTGGTATATCTGCCTAGAACAGAGATATTAAAGGATGCCACAGGCAAGCTTGCAGACTTTTTGGCTTCATATAAGCAGAAATAATTATTGGCATAGATAATTATAAAACAGATGATATAAAACATATAACATAAAACATATAACATAAAACATATAACATATAAGCTCCGGCACAGGAAACTTTTTGTCCTGACCGGAGTTTTTATATTATGCTGTAATATTTTTTAAAAGTAACCTACCTGTAACTTTACATAATGTATTATACACTTGTATCGCGGGGCGGCTGCACTTTAAAGGACAGACCGCACAGCACTCAAAAAATGTATAGAGAAGAAAAGGAGAATTAAATGGAACTGCTTAGGGTAGAACACTTATCAAAAAATATATGGAGCCGGAGAAAATCAGGTCAAGGCTTTGGACGATGTGTCATTGAGCGTGGAAAAGGGAGAGTTTGTGGCAATAGTCGGGGCGAGCGGCTCCGGAAAATCCACACTGCTTCATCTGCTCGGAGGTGTTGACAGGCCAACAAGCGGAAAGGTGTATATAAACGGCACTGATATTTTTGCAATGAATGATGATGAGCTTGCCATATTCAGAAGAAGACAGGTAGGTATCATTTATCAGTTTTATAATCTGATACCTATATTAAATGTGGAGGAAAACATGGCAATCCCGATGGAGCTTGATGGAAGAAAGGTGGAAAAAGCACAGATGGATGACATGCTTTTACGCCTTGGACTTACAGAGAGACGCACTCATCTGCCAAACGAGCTTTCAGGAGGCCAGCAGCAGCGCACATCTATAGGAAGAGCCCTGATTACGAGACCATCTATAGTGCTCGCGGATGAGCCGACCGGAAACCTGGATACCAAGGCCAGCAACGAGATTATGCATCTCTTAAAGACCTCAAACCGTGAGCTCAACCAGACAATCATTATGATTACACACAATATGGAGCTTGCAAAGGCGGCTGACCGCACAATAATGATAGAGGATGGTAAAATCAGATGAATTTGATGAAGACACTCACATTAAAAAACTTAAAGCTCAACAGGAAAAGAACTATTGTCACGATAGTCGGAATAATTCTTGCAACAGCGCTTTTGTCGGCGCTTGTCACACTTGTGTCAAGCTTTCAGTACAGTATGATTGAATACCAGAAGCAAAAGGGCGGCGACTTTCATGTGAAATTTTCGAATGTGAAAATGTCTGAGCTTTCGGAGTTTAAAAACAACAGAAATATTGAAAGCACATTTGAGACAATGGGAATGGGCTTTGCAAAGCTAGACGGCTGCAAGAATGAGGATAAGCCGTATGCATATGTCATGGCAACAGATGAGGCAGGCTTTGAGAAAGGCTGCTTTAACCTGATAGAGGGGCGCATGGCAAAAAATGAGGATGAGATAGTCATTCCAAGGCACTTAAAGACAAACGGACGAATCGACATAAAGGTGGGAGATGAGATAACACTGGATGTCGGAAAGCGATATGATTCAAACACCGAAGGTGTCATATCGGAAAACTGCGCATATGAGCATGAGGCAGAGACACTTACCGATACTGTGACAAAGCACTACAAGGTGGTAGGCATTATGGAAAGACCGGGCTATGGAATGGAGGACTATAGTGCCGCCGGATATACATTTGTCACATACTCTGATGAACTGGCAGCAATTGATAACGGCACAAAGAGTGAGGCAAGCGAAGCTGACACTACACTCACAGTGTACAGCAGATACACTCAAAAGGCTTTAAGAAACAAGGATGCTGTGATTGCAGATATAATTGGTGTGGATGAAAAGCTGTTTGAGAAAGCAAATAATTCATCTGTTGAAATGTCTTCTGAGGAAAGTGACAGGTTCCTTAAAGAGATGGAAAAATGCAAAATATGATATATATATGAATGGATACCTTATAAACTATGAGTGCGTTTTCCCGATTGACGGTTCATTTAAAGCACTGTTTACAGTGGCTGCTGTTGTGGCTTTGATAATCATACTGACATCAGTGTACTGTATCAAAAACAGCTTCAACATATCAATCACTGAAAAAATCAGGCAGTATGGCATGCTTGCAAGCGTGGGTGCTACGAGGCGACAGATAAAAAGCAGCGTTAAGACAGAGGCAGCAATGCTTGGAGTGGTTGGTATTCCTGTAGGTACCATGAGTGGTATTTTGGCATCGCTTATACTTGTCAAGGTGGTAAATGCGCTGTCAGCAGGCTGGCTTAACGTTGCTTTGAGCTTTCACACATCACTGCCTGCACTTATTCTTGCTGTGATACTGAGTATAGCAACCATTTATTTCTCAGCAACAGGCAGTGCAAGAAGGGCTGCAAAGGTCACACCGCTTGAAGCAATAAGAAACACAAAGGAGATTAAAATAAAGTCAGCAAAGCTTAAGACCCCAGCGATTATAGGCAGAATCTGGGGTATCGGAGGCGTTATCTCATATAAGAATATAAAGAGGAACAATAAAAAGTACAGAACCACAGTGACATCTATTGTCATCTGCTCAGTAACCTTTATTGTGATATCATACTTTATGTCTATGGCCTTTAGCGTTGTTGGGATGTCATATGCATCAGCAGATTACAATATTGGAATAAATATGTCATGTAAAAAAGACATTGATATTGAAAAGTTCTCTAAGCTTTTGAGTGGCATTGAAGGAGCTGAGGATTATCTGGTTGGAGCAGGCTATGATTTCGATGTCAGTAAGCCGGAGTATACAAAGGAATATGGAGAGTATTGCAGGCAGCTTTATGATGACAGTGAGGATGTCTCGCAAATGTTTTTAATCACGGTTTTGGATGATAAATCGTATGATAAGTATGCGTCTGACGCAGGCATAAAAAATGCAGCTGCAGGAGCAATTCTTGTGAATAAATGCACATTTGATGTGTATAATGAGAATAGCTCAAAATACGTCAAAAAAGAGATGGAGCTGTACAAATATAAAGCAGGAGATACAATCGAGTGTGGCTACAATGTGTATGATGATGCTTCTTCTGATGATAATGCAGCAGAAGGCGATACTGAAAGCAGCACAGATGATAATAATGCAGTGGAAGGTGATACTGAAAGCGGCACAGAGGATAACAGCGGATACGTTGACGAGGAAACAATAAATAACGGAGTCAGAAAGACTGTGGATGTAACTATTGCAGGTGTCACAGACAAGGTACCAATAGGTTATAAGGGCTACAGCAACACGCTATTGTTTATGAACCAAAAAGGCTTTGAAAGCCTATGGGGTGACGGTAAGAACGGTAATGAGATTAAACCGGGATATGCGTCATATTCGGCATATGTGGTTGCAGAAAATGCAGATGAATATCAGGATACATTCGAAAAGGAGACGGAAGGAAATCCTGAGTATTCGCAGATTAGTTTTTATGTCAGCAATATGGATAAGCAGATGCGCGATGAAAAGTCACTCTTTACACTGCTTGGAGTATTTGCATACGGACTTATTGTAGTCATTGCCTTAATAGGAATCACAAATATCATCAATACCTTAAGTACCGGAATGGAGCTTAGAAGCCGCGAGTTTGCCACATTAAGAAGCATTGGAATGACAGATAAGCAGTTTGTGGGAATGGTCAGGCTCGAGAGTGTGTTTATATCTGTGAAGGCACTTGCAATAGGAGTACCGCTTGGTATTTTAATAAGCTATCTCTTATGTGTTATGATGAACAGGATGGATGATGCAATCATTTATGAGCCGCCGTATAAAGCAATTATATTGTGTATATTGGTTGTAATAATGCTGATTTATGCTATCATGAAACTATCAATGACGAAGCTTAGACACAATAACATTATTGAGACGATCAAGAATGAAAATCTGTAGGAAATGCGGGAGCTGATATGAAAAAAATACTTCTCATAGAGGACAATAAAGGAATAACAGAGGGACTGTGTGATACCTTTACAGAACCTGAATATGAGCTTTTGACAGCAAGCAATTTAAAGGAGGCTGGGGCACTTTTGAGTGAGCACCCCGGCCTTGTGCTGCTTGATGTGTCGCTTCCGGATGGGAACGGCTTTGATTTTTACAGCGAAAGGCTGGAAAAAGAAAAAACACCGGTGATTTTTCTTACCGCAAGGGATGAGGAAAATGATATAGTAAAGGGACTCGAGCTTGGAGCGGAGGATTACATCACAAAGCCTTTTTCCGTAAGAGAGCTTGTGGCGAGGGTAAACCGCGTATTTTTACGAAGGAAAAGTGATGACAGTTCATCTGTCATACACGCAGGAAGCATAAGCTATGATTTGGACAAAAAGGAAGCAAGAAGGGCTGGACAGGTGATTGCTCTTTCAAGTCTTGAAAACCGCATACTTGATCTGCTTTTCACCAATCACGACAAGGCTGTGTCCAGAAATGCCGTGCTTGACTGCATCTGGGAGGCAACAGGCAACGATGTGTACGACCATACAGTGACTGTCTATATGAAGCGCATCAGGGCAAAGCTTGGTGAGGATGTGATAAAGACTGTGAAGGGAATCGGGTATCGTGTTGATTCAGATGAAGCTCTTTAAACAGTATCGACCGACAGAGACAGTTCCCGGGGGAAAGCATGAGAAAGAAGAAATATAATTTAGAGAACAGAAAACATTTTGTGTATTTTGCGATAATATATACATGTATAAGTGTGACGGTTATGGCTTTTACCGTCTTTTTCCAGTACAGGGCATATACGAAAAACTATAACGCCACAGTGGCTAAGCTATGTGCACTCATTCATGAAAAATATCCCGATGTATCAGATGGCAGCATAGCCGCGATTCTAAATGACAGCAGCTTCGATAGTGATTATACAAATTTAAAAAGCGCAGAGACGCTCTTAAAAAAATACGGCATTGATATGGAAAAGGATTCCGCGGTTTTGTCAAATGAAAAAGCGCTTAAAGGAGCGCTTTGGCTAGACATATTTCTTGTTGTGCTTTTTGCAGGGGGCTTTTGCCTTTACATTGTGCTTATAAGATTTAGCTTTAAAAGACAGGTCAGACAGGCTGCGGATTATCTGCGCCGCATAAATCAGGGAGACTACAGACTTGTTATGGCAGATAGCACAGAGGGAGAGATTTCTATACTAAAGGGAGAGCTTTACAAGACAGCAATCTATTTGAGGGAGTCTGCGGAAAATGCAAAGGCAGACAAGCTTTTGCTAAAGGATGCGCTTTCTGACATATCGCACCAGCTTAAGACTCCGCTCACATCACTTTCGATAAATCTGGAAAATCTGGAAGGAAATCCTGATATGGCATCTGAAAAACAGAAACAGGATAATGCGCAGGGCAAAGCGCGATGTGGACAATATACTCGCATATGGTGCAGGCTATCTTAAAGCTTTCAAGGCTTGAAGCGGATGTTGTGGAGTTTGATGAGAAGGATACGCTGCTGTCTGAAATTGTGTCTGAGGCAGCTGATAATGTTATGGCACTTTGCGTATTTGAGAGACATAAGGCTGTCCATAGATGAAGGCTCTGATAAGGATGCCTGTATACATGCTGATGCATACTGGCAGTGTGAGGCCATTACAAACATAGTAAAAAATAGCAGTGGAGCACGCAGAGAGTGAGGTAAAGATAGGCTTTTACAGGTATGAGATGTATGCAGAGATAACAGTGCAAAACGATGGAGAGACCATAAGTGATGAGGACAAAAAGCATATTTTTACGCGTTTTTACAGCGGCAGCGGACAGCCGGCAGACAGCATCGGCATAGGACTTTCGCTCGCGGAAGCAATTGTGCGTCATGACAATGGATATATCCTTGTGGAGGATTGTAAAAAAGATGTATTAAATGAAAAAAATGAATGCAGTGGCACACGCTTTGTGGTAAGATATTTGTGATAAGTTGAGAAAAATTATCAATAAATACACTAGGAAGCGATAAAATGACACTAAAAGAACTTGGCATAGGACAGAGTGCCAGAATACTTACAGTAGGCGGTGAGGGCGCACTGCGCCAGCATTTCCTGGATATGGGAGTAATCCCAAAGGCCGAAGTGACAGTAATCAAATTTGCACCGATGGGAGACCCGATGGAGCTTCAGGTGCACGGCTATGAGCTCACATTGAGGCTTGATGATGCGGCACAGATTGAGGTAGAATTAATTGACAGCCGTTCAAGAAAGCATGAGGGTCCTAAAAAGATAAGTAACACAGCCCATCCCGGACTTGGTGAGGAGGGCAAATACCATGTGAAGGGCAGTGGCAATCCCCTTCCGGATGGTGAGAAGCTCACATACGCACTTGTGGGAAACCAAAACTGCGGCAAGACAACACTTTTCAACCAGCTTACAGGCTCAAACCAGCATGTGGGCAATTTCCCGGGAGTGACGGTGGACAGAAAGGATGGCTCTATTAAAGAACATCCGGATACATCAATCACAGATTTACCGGGCATTTACTCAATGAGCCCATATACGAATGAGGAGATTGTGTCGAGAAACTTTGTGCTCGATAACAAGCCAAAGGCCATAATAAATATCGTAGATGCGACAAATATCGAGAGAAACCTGTATCTGACCATGCAGCTTCTTGAGATGGATATACCGATGGTTATCGCTCTAAATATGATGGATGAGGTGACGGCAAACTCAGGCTCAATCGATGTAAATAAAATCGAGGGACTGTTAGGAGTGCCTGTTGTACCGATTTCAGCCGCGAAGAATCAGGGTGTTGATGAGCTGGTGCGCCATGCAATACACATTGCAAAGTATCAGGAGCGCCCGGGCAGACAGGATTTCTGTGATGAGAATGATTTTGGCGGTGCCGTGCACAGATGTATACACGCGGTCAGTCACCTGATTGAGGATCATGCAAAGCTCGCCGGAGTTCCGATTCGCTTTGCTGCTACCAAAATTATCGAGGGGGATGCACTTATATTAGAGCAGCTTCATCTTGATGAGAATGAGAAAGAGGCAATAGAGCATCTGATTGTCCAGATGGAGAAGGAGCGAGGCCTTGACAGAAGCGCTGCAATTGCGGATATGCGCTTTACATTTATTGAGAAAATATGCGAGAGCACCGTGGTAAAACCAAAGGAGAGCAGGGAGCGTATCAGAAGTGAGCGCATCGACCGTGTTCTTACAGGCAAATACACGGCAATACCGTGCTTTATAGTGATAATGCTTGCTGTATTTTATCTCACCTTCAACGTAATCGGAGCAGGCCTTCAGTGGCTTTTGGAGCAGGGCATAGGAGCACTGACCGCGCTTACGGATAAGGCGCTCACAGCGGCAGGCGTGAATGAGGTGCTGCACGGACTGGTAATAGACGGCATCTTTCAGGGTGTCGGAAGCGTATTAAGCTTTTTGCCGATTATCGTGACACTGTTCTTTTTCTTATCCCTCATGGAGGACAGCGGATACATAGCGAGGGTTGCATTCTTCATGGACAAGCTCCTTCGTAAGATAGGACTTTCCGGACGAAGCATAGTACCAATGCTCATAGGCTTCGGCTGTACGGTGCCGGCTGTCATGGCGACACGTACACTGCCAAGTGAGAGAGACCGTAGAATGACTATACTCCTCACACCGTTTATGAGCTGTTCGGCAAAATTGCCAATTTATGCATTCTTTGTTAGTGCATTTTTCCCGAAGCATGGCGGACTTGTCATGGGAGGTCTGTACTTCCTTGGCATAATTGTCGGAATACTTTTCGCATTTATCTACAGAAAGACTTTGTTCAGGGGTGACGCAGTGCCGTTTGTCATGGAACTGCCAAACTACAGGATGCCGGGCGCCAAGAATGTGTGCCAGCTGCTCTGGGAGAAGGCAAAGGACTTTTTGCAGAAGGCATTTACGGTAATACTTATTGCCACAATGCTGATATGGTTCTTACAGAGCTTTGACATACACTTTAACATGGTAACAGACTCAAAGGACAGCATGCTTGCCGTTATTTCAAGTATTATCGTGCCTGTCTTTAAGCCTCTGGGACTCGGCGACTGGCGTATATGCACGTCACTTATCAGCGGACTCATGGCAAAGGAGAGCGTGGTATCAACACTTGAGATACTGTTTGGCGGAACGGTTACGACAGCACTCACAACACTTTCAGCCGCATCTCTTCTGGTGTTCTCGCTGCTCTACAGCCCATGCGTGGCTGCTATAGCATCCATAAAGAGAGAGCTGGGTGCAAAGTGGGCAGTCAGTGTGGTGCTTTTGCAGTGTGCGATTGCATGGGGGGCAGCATTTATTGTAAGAATTATTGGACTGCTTGTGATGTAAAAAAACTGACTGAATAGTTACAAAAAATATAAAAGGAGATATGTGATGGAGATTAAACTGGAAAATGAATCACTTGAGCTCACGATAAACAGCTTCGGAGCAGAGCTTAAAAGCATCACCGGCAAGGAAACTGGTACACAGTATCTGTGGGATGCCGATGAGAAATACTGGAAGAGAAGCGCACCGGTGCTTTTCCCGTTTGTCGGCAGCTTAAAGGACAAGAAGTTTACCGTTGATGGGACAGATTATCCGATGGGACAGCACGGCTTTGCAAGGGATATGGAGTTTGAGCTTGTGTCACAGACAAAGGATGAGGCATGGTTTTCACTTAAATCAAATGATGAGACTCTTGCAAAATATCCGTTTGAGTTTGTGCTCGAAATAGGCTATAAGCTCTCAGGCAGTGAGATAAAAGTGACCTGGAGGGTGACAAATCCTGCGAAAAAGGATTTACTTTTCTCAATAGGTGGTCATCCGGCATTTATGTGTCCGGTCGCAGAGCAGGGAAAGCAGTCAGACTATTATCTGAAGCTTGACACAGACAAGGCAATCACCTACGGACTTATCTGTGACGGAGGACTTTTAGACAAGGATGACAATCTGCTTAATGTGGATGTGGATGGATACTGTCAGATAGATGAGCATATGTTTGATAAGGATGCGCTCATAATAGAAAACAGACAGGCTTCAAAGGTGAGCCTGTGTACACCGGATAAGAAGCCATACCTTACGGTGTCCTTTGATGCGCCTTTATTTGGTCTGTGGTCACCGGCAGGAATGGGAGCACCGTTTATCTGTATTGAACCGTGGTACGGCCGATGCGACAGAGCAGGCTTTGCCGGAGAATTAAAGGACAGGGAGTATGGTAATTCGCTGGCACAGGGTGAGAAATTTGAGAAGTCATATACGATTGCAATTGAGCTGTAGATTTTCTTGTTCTCAATGTGACTTAAATACTTATTAAAATAATAATATAAGACATAATTAGAATCATGGGGCTGCGGTATATTGCAGTCCCATGATTTTTAGATAGTAAGGATTTTTCACGAACTTGAAATAATGTAATGTAGGATAGCATAACGCTATATGTGTCTTGATGCACCTGCTTTCTTCAAGTTTACCTGAAGCAGCCATTTCTGATCAATTTTCTTAAGACCTTCACCGAATCTGACATGCAGCCGAACTGAGCCTTCGAGCTGCTCGATATGTTCAATGGTGCCCTTGCCGAACTTTGGATGATTGACATCGTCATTGATATTAAATTTTACAGTACTTGTTTTTCTTTTGCGGTATTCCTGCTCGCGTGAATATGTGTCGCGGATAGGAATACTCTTGTCAGTAATTTTCTTTTTGAGAACCTTATCATAATCGTGCTTAATAAGTCCTTCACCGGCTTTGTAGTAAGGAGTGGGAGCTGCTCCGATAAGTGAGCAGCAGTATTTCCACGCACTTCCGTGGATGCCGGGCTGCCAGTTGTATTTGTCCGGGATGTCCATATTGTACTGCATATAGTGGGCATATTCGTGCTTATATAAATCCATCCTGTCATCCTTTGACAATGGCTTTGCCACACAGTAGCCGATGAACAGCAGTGAAAAATGAAATTCTTCTTCATCCTGCCCAAAGCCCGGAGTGTATGCGCCAAGCCTGTCCGTATCAAAGCCGAAGGTGATGGGAATCCTTGCACCGTTAAGCCCAAGCTGTCTGTCGAGCTTCTGGTAGAGAAAGCGGATTTCCGCAAGATGTATTTTGGTTTCGTTTTCGAGTAGTTGTCGTAAATTGTTGTCTAAGTTCATAAGTATATCTCTTTTAAAAAATCAGTTTGTTTTCAATACAATAATGATATATTCCGTCTTCCTCAACAGATTTGCATACAAAATCAGCCTTATCTTTGACTTCGTCCTTTGCATTGCCCATGGCAATACCCATGCCTACAGCTTCAAGCATTTCAATGTCGTTATATCCGTCACCGAAAGCAATTGCTTCATCCTTTGAGAAACCATAATGTCTAAGCACTGCAGCAACTGCATTGCCTTTGCCGCTGTTAAGCGGAATAATATCAACGGCCTTATCCCACCATGCAGTTATCTGTGAGTGGGGCGCGCCGGATAGAATCTGTGAGTGCTCATCTTTTTTGCAGGAGCACATAATCT
>ENA-OQJG01000185-OQJG01000185.1-human-gut-metagenome-genome-assembly--contig:-NODE-185-length-11281-cov-2.708535_pt1 | contig 11281 bp, 16 predicted proteins | sample MGYA00242601_ERZ504767 | MGnify/ENA primary metagenome ERZ504767 (study PRJEB26092, sample SAMD00036362) | human gut metagenome | host: Homo sapiens | study: EMG produced TPA metagenomics assembly of... | reverse complement strand
CTTTGAACACACGCATAATTGATACCGCCGATGCTGTGGTTCGCCGCTATAAGACCCGGAATCCAGAAGATATCATCTCACAACGGGCTATCAAATTGAAAGACATCCGTTTTTGCCACGACCTTCTGGGTTACTATACCGTCCTGCTGAACTGCGAATATATCGGCATCAATCCGAATTGTACAGCCGCCCAGCGTATATCTGCTCTGGCTCATGAACTGGGACACGCACTGTTTGACCGGAAGCATGCCAGCTCCGGCCAAGCATTTCAAGACACCTATTTTTATAGTCTGGACAACTCCAAGGCAGAAAGACGAGCAAATATCTTCGCTTCCGAACTGCTTCTGTCGGATGATGATATTCTCAAACCGATTGGCTATTACGAATTCAATGCCGACCGGATTCATCTGGAGGCAAATATGCCATCCCACGCATCTGCAGCCTACCGGGCGATGAAATATCAGGAGCTTCTACAGGAATTCCTGTATACACACTGTGATGTACTCACCCCGGCTGAGATTGCCCAGAAGATCGAAATTGAAAAACACTTCGTAGATTTTAAGCTGAACATCCTCGCGGCAAAAGGATATCAGCTGCCAGTTCTTCCTGAACTCCACAATGATTTTCTGAAAGACTCCATGAAGAATAGCGAGGTGAAATAAGGTGAACTACTATTACTGCGATACCTGCCACTACTGCTTCTCTGCCGAGAAGTTCCCTGACCGTTGCCCTGATTGCGGTGCAATAGAACATAACGATCACGCAGCAGTACGGCAGGCAACAGATGCCGAAGTAAAAGAACTGCTCAGAATTCGGGCAGAAGATAACGACTGAAAGGGGAACACACATAATGAAAGCACATAAATATTGGTCACTCGGAGCGCTTGCTTGCATGGCAGGCTGTTTCTACACAGGCTGCAAGAAACTGATGCAGGCTCACAAATATTTCGCTGGCGGCTCTCTGGCCTGCATGGGTATGGCAATCTACTCCGGCCACAAAATTGCACCGAAGAAGAAAAAAGCTGAAAAGCCTGAAAAATAAGAACACACGCCCTCGCCGCAACAAGCGAGGGCTTTTTTTTGAACTCCAGGAGTTCACTTTATTTCCATCACAAACTATACACTTCCATCATGAGCCGAATTCCGACTTTCAGACCTTCCTCAAAAGCGGTCTTCTCCCATGCACAGCACACCGTTCCCTGCCGGTCCATGATCTTCTCCCAAAGCGGAATCTTATCTCCGACGTAGTCATCTACAAGCCTATCCATACCATCTAACTCTCGCAGCCACTCTTCCAGTTCCTTTTCCTTGGCCTTTGCTGCTTTCCCGGCATCTGTGTTTTTCTCTACTGGGTTATTCTCCGTGTAATGCTCGTAGATCAGATCAAGCAGGTTCTCCACTGGCGGGTAATACTCCGGCTCTGTTTTCTTCAAATACTCCTCCAGCATTTCCTTCAATTTTTCTATAATGCTACCATCCTTCCCAACTGAGATTCACATCCTCAGTTACGGCACATATTACCGCGCACTTCTGTACATAGCAACCTATTTTTTGCGGTTTATCGGACATCCCATCTTCTCCTTTACCTCATCCGGCACGTCGATCAGCCCGAACCGATAGAACATCCCGTAGATGTAGGTCATGCCTCGAATATCGCCCAGTGCTTTCGGTCGATCTACCACTTCGCCTTTAATATTCTTCAGTGCCAGCAGCACCGAGCTCCACGCCAGACTTTTGCTGTTTTCCCGGCGGTCGATCCAGAGTTCCTTTGTGTATTGCCCGTTTCTGCCTTTTTTAATTTCGTAAGAAAATGGTAAGCCAGTGTAAGTTTTGAATTTCACACCAGCATAAGCCAAAACTACTCCCCAGAAGTTTTCTTCTGTCGGATCAGCTCTCCACCGCTTCATTGCTCTGTATCTCCTCTGCCGTTCTGCTCCAACACTGATTTTCTCTTTGGATGCAGTACTCGGAAAGTACACGCCTTTTTTATAAGGCAGGTATGAGGTGACGGAGGCTTTGGAGAGTTGAAGATTATTGGCGGTTGAGCGGATTGCATCTTTATAACTCTGTGCTTCTCGGTATTCTTCAAAGGTATCCTGTACCTTCTCTGCCACTTCTGATTCATACACACTTGCTGTGATAAGCAGCTTTCTTACTTTAATAGGATTTAGAACTAGAGCATCGGCGATGGATTGGAGGGAGCAATCCTCCTCATAAAGCGCCACAGCAGCATCCATCTGCTCTTTCAGATTCTTCCCAGCATCGAACTGCGGCTTCGACTTCTTCCGGCCACCACCGGGCTTTCTGGCTTTATATGCTCTTTTCTCTCCCATAGTTCACATTGTCTCTCCATCCCTTACTCATGTAACTCCAGCGGCAGTCCGTCCGGGTCATGGAAGAAAGTCATCTTCTTTCCGGTGTAATCATCCACACGGATCGGCTCACATTCAATTCCGACTGTTGCCAGGTCTTTCACCGTCTGCTCCACGCTCTCCACACAAAATGCAAGGTGACGCAGACCGCAGGCCTCTGGGCGATTCACACGCTTCGGAGGATTTTCCTCAGCGAAAATCTCAAGTTCCGTAAGTTCATTGACACGAAGATCCAGCTTCCAATCCTTGCGCTCCGGGCGATAATTTTCTCGGATAACAGAGAATCCCAGCTTGTTCACATAGAAATCCTTTGCGGCTTCGTAGTCAGATACGATAATTGCGATGTGGTGTATTTTAGATAAGTTCATTTTGTGTCACGCTCCATTTCTTTTATTCGCATTTCATTCCCATTTTATTTTCGTTTTAAACTATATAACAGCCTTCGAAAAACACCGTGTGAACTCCTGGAGTTCAATTTGTCCACACGGCATTTATTTTTTTTGGTTCTTGTTTTATTTCAGTTTTTCAAGGATCTCATCTGCGCTCATGCCGCTGGCTAATAATTTCTTAACCACACTCTCGGCTTCAGCCTTCTTAGCTTCTTCAGCGGCTTTAGCATCTGCCTTTGCCTTTTTCGTTTCCAGCGTTGCCACTTCTTTTTCGACCTTCTTCAAAGCTGCCTTTTTTTCTTTCAAGTCTGCTTTAAAAGTGTCAATGTTTGCGGTAATGGAAGTAATCTCATTATTTAGAGACACAATAGTCTCCTGCTTCTCTATAATCTGAGATGCAAAATCAGTGGTCATAGCTTTGGGCTTATTCTTGCTACCTTTGGTTCTGGGCATAATCAATCAGCCTTTCTATTATGTATTGTGGTTTAAGTATAACACTGTAGAAAACAGATGGCAATATGCTGGGAATATTATAGTTCCAGCTTCACAGCATTCCTGTCTTTCTCTGAAACAATGTACTCCCTGGCAGGCCAGCTCTCGCTTTCCCAGACAAAATCCGAATCATACCGTACAGCTTTGGCAGCTTCACCGCAGAAATCATTATCTACACACCACTGCATCAAGGTATCATCTTCCAATGTCAGGTATCCATGAGCAAAGCCTCGTGGTATATACATCTGCTTTCGATTTTCAAAAGACAGCACCGCACTGTAAGCATGACCATAGGTTTCCCCCGGGCGCAGATCCACAGCCACATTGAAAATCGAACCATGCAGGCAGGACACCAGCTTCGCCTGTGCGTGTTCCCCTTCCTGAAAATGCATACCACGCAGCGTGAACGCTTTCTTGCTGTATCCCTGGTTGATCTGTCGAACAGTGAAATTTATAGATTGGTCGTATGGCACGGCAAGATATCCTCTGAAGTCTTCAAAGGCCGGGGCTGTGAGTATTATTGGCTTCGCCTGTCTTGTATTCATCGTTGCACCTCTTTCTTTATTTTCGTTTCAAACTATATGCTTTTTAGGAAAACACAGGGTGTTCTCCCCTGTGTTCACCACTGCTTCCGATATTCTCTTGGACTGATTCCCTCTACTTTTCGGAACATCCGACTAAAATAGTTTGCATCTCCCATGCCGACCGCAACACCAACTTCATCCACAGTCATATCTGTGAAGCGAAGCAGCTGCTTGGCTCTGGTGATCCGCTTTGAGATCAGATAGTTATTGACTGTTGTTCCGTAAGTCTCTTTGAAGATTTTGGATAGATAGAACTTGTTAATAAAGAACTTTTCTGCCAACTCTTCCAGCATAATTTTCTCTGTAAAGTGTTCGTCCAGATATTCCTTCACGGCTGCCAGTTCCATTCTCTTCCGGCTCACCGTCACGCTCTCTGGATGCCAGGACTGTTCCATCAGTAAGGTGAGTAAAGTCCCCAGTTTCTCATTAATTCGCATATCCCGGATATAATCGGAAGATGATGCCAGATTGTAGAGGTCACTGAGCAGACTGGTAAACGAAGCTATGTCATCCGGATGGAACACAGGCCGACCGCCTCGCTCTTTGTACTTCTCATATACAGCCGGAAGGGACGGTGCATAGAAATGGCACCATTGGAGAGACCAGAGATTGTCAGAAGTCGAATGGCTATATGCTTTCCGACAATCAATGAACACGCAGTCTCCCTGGCCTAGCTGATAAGTCTGCTCCTCGTAGGAAAGTTCTCCCTCGCCAGACAAAACAATAAAGCAAAGAAACGACACCAAATCCTCTCTCTGGGATACATGTGGGTGAACAGCCTGCAAAGAGCCGACCTCCTGCAGATGCAAAAGAGACGTTCTAGCAAAGGTTGATGGGGTGTAAATGATTCGAGAGGAGCTTACTGAAGAAGACTGTGGGTTGAATAGTTCTTGGTCCATAAGTTGCTCCTTTCCAATACGAAATATCACTTTTTCCTTCGCTTATATCCAACTGGTGGAACGGCATCCTTGGGAATATGCCACGGCGATCCTTTTCCATCTTGATTGCAGTTTGGAATTTTACCTTCCCTGCACCACTTGGAAACTGTAGCCTGCGTCACGCCGTATTTTTCAGCAAATTCCCGTGTTCCAATTGCCTCACTCATTTATGTAGCCCTCAAATTGATGCATTCAAATATTACGCTGTTAATCTTTCAAGCAAGACTCTTTTATTACAAATCTGCAAACAAATCCGCTTGGTACACGCCATCCTCCAGCATCTTCTTGAAGCTATCCTTTACTGCTGCAACATCCTCATGGTAGGTCATACCATACCATGTATCATTAGTCTTCAGAACCTTTACGTTCATCTTTCCCTGCTCCAGCAGTTCACCGATGAAGATAGGAATCAGATACTCTGCTTTCAGCGGATTTTCAGGTACTTCCTTCTCGAAAAACTCTTTGAAGCCCTGCTCCAGAACATCCAGAAAATCAGGAGTCAATCCCCACATGTTCATAGATACCAGAGAATTTACATCCACAGCCACTCCGTCTGTTTCTGCTCCAGTTGCAGTCTTTACAATGTTCTTGGTCTCTACAACCTCTGTCAGGTTCCCATTCTCATCCATCTTGCAGATACCACGAGTCACGCCGCCGTTATCGGACAGTGTATTTTTCAGCACAAAGCCTGCCATGCAGGACTTACCGCCATTCACCAGATACTCATGAACAGCTTTGAAGCCTTCTTTGCCATAGTAATCGTCTGCATTGATCACAATAAAAGGAGTCTTGATGACCTTCTTTGCTGCAAGCACTGCCTGACCGGTTCCCCACGGCTTTGTACGGCCTTCTGGCAGAGTACCCGGAATATCATTAATATCCTGAAAAGCATAATCCACTGTTACATTATGAGAAGAACACATGGAGGCAATACGATCACCGATGACCTCTTTGAATTCTTTCTCGATATCCTTTCGGATAATAAAAACCACGTGATTGAATCCGGCCTCAATCGCATCATGGATCGAGTAGTCCATGATGATGTGATTAGAATCATCTACCGGCTCCAACTGTTTGATTCCTGTTCCAAAACGGCTACCGATACCGGCTGCCATGATAAGTAATGTTGTATTCATAATTTTTCGTACCTTTTTCTGACGATATTCTTTTACCATAGGTTTCGTTCTTCACATCTCAGCCGCCCCAAATGGATCGTTGCCTGCTGCTCACCACGAAGAGGTGTGTGAGGTTTTGAGCAGCTACCGTGTGTAAATTCACACGGCCATTGTTTCTTCATTCCCAACTGAAGCACATATCGCATCTCTTACTCTTTAAAAGACATATCATACTCATTTATTACTGTCTGCCCCCCCGATAATTTTTGTCTTCTGCAGGAAAGCCTTTAGTCGGCGCTTATAATACATCTTGGGATAGCACTTTGATATTGCATAGTGAAAGCCCTTGTCAACATTTTCAAAAAAAGTGTTTCTTTTATCCGGCATTTCTGAAGGATGACGTAACTGGTGATTTGCTGCTACAGCTTTATCCAAGTCTACATCTTCCAGTTCAAATCCTGCCGACTTAACAAGTTCTACACCTTTCTCTGTTTGACATAGTAGTAAAGAGATACCTTTTTTTTGCTCTTCCCTGCTAAGTTCACTTCCCCAAGAATCCCCTAGTGTAATATCCGAAACTCTATCCAGTGTTGCGTAACGGCATGAATAGCAGTTTTCCGTATAATCCAAAGAAGTCAAAAAAGGCGAATGTATACAAATCTTGCTGTGCATCAAAAGAAATTCTCTTATAGCCGGATTCCAAACCAAACGCTGTTTTATTTCTGAACTTCAAATTCTCGATTGTGTGAATATTAACCTTATTTTCTTCCAAGAATTTTTCTAATAGTTGTGGCGATGGAGATCCATGGCAAATCAAATCAATTGTATATAGATTGTCTGTATTCTTTACATAATTTTTTACTGCCGCCACTTGACAAGGCAACCCAACAAACAGTACCTTATTACCAGTTTTAAGTTCCTTGGCAACCTTTGAATAAATATTAACTGGATTACTTTTCACATACTTTGACCCAGCAAATTTTTTTGCATAGTCTAAATCATTTGTAATATCAAAGACAAACTCTCCATCCTTAAAAAGGCACGCCGCAACATACCCTCCAGAATGTATAAATGCCTCAATTAATCCAGCAGCCGCTCCACCAGAAGAAGATGTTTTTCTGGTATTGCTATTCCATCCTTGATACCAAACTTGCGGTTTTCTCTTTTGAACAATACTATTATTCGGGCAAACTCTTTCACATGCACCGCACTGAATGCACCGTTTTTCATCAATGACTGCATTCATCGCATTCAAAGAATCTTTTACTGAAATAGCTTCTTTTTTACAGACATCCACACAGGCTTTACATCCTGCACATTGATTTATTTTACAAACTGTTTTCATTCCTTAATCTCCTCTTGTTTGCTCAGGACGATGAAAACATAAATCATTTTGACTTTCTTTTCAAAACCATTTGAAGCACCTTTTTTCGTTCGTCCTTATTAAATAACAATATCAATACAAGTACATACCCTAAGATTCCTACTCCGGCACAGACAAATAAAAACTTAAACCAAGAACCTATGATTACAACTCTTCTTACGCCCTCAAACAATACATAGATAACACAAGAAATTGCAACGCTTTTAATCAAAGCTGGATAGAACGTCATTTTAGGCAATTTAAGAACATATGCACAATACAGAGGAGTAACCACTGCATGCCTAACAATCATGTAACATGAACTCGTACCAGCAATAATAATCAACGGATTAAAATTTGTTGTTTTCAGAAGCAAAAATTCTGTTCCAATACTTGCAACACTGAAAATCGTAGTAATAATTACAGAGCCTTTGATTTTATTGGCAAGTGTATTAGCATAATAAAGTCCCTCCACATAAGCATTCACCAAAAGCGGAAGTACTGTCAAGATTGAAAGTATCTGAATCGTATTGATCTCATCTACTGTTTTATTTCCCAGCCACAATGTATAAAATTCTTTTCCAAAAACCACAAAGCCAATTAACGGAACTATCATCATAAAACTCAAAAAGCGAATAGTAAATTTAAATTTTTCAATTAGTTCCTCTTGCTTATTTTCGGCATATAGTTTTGCAAGTTCCGGATTAAATACATTTGCAATTAGCTGTGGTATTTGTGCCAAAATAACTGGTATCTGCTTTGCAATAGAAAACAGTCCCATTGCACTTGCGTTTACAAACAGATTGGTCACAAGCAAATCCAATCCCGTTTGTAACATTTTATTAAGACTTTCTAAGCTCAGCCAAACACCGCTTTTAAGTATTTCTAAAATACGCTTAGGATTGTAGTATTCTTTCTTAATTGTTATTTCAGGGATTAGCTTTTTGGTGAACACATATTGTAATGCAATTGTAACACCACCAGCACATATTGCCGCGATCGAATAGTACCACATATGGGGTACAAATAGCCAAAATGTAGCCGCCAAAACAAGCACTCTAACAATATTGGCCGTCATTTGGGCTAATGAATTCAAGTACAATTTATTCTTTATAAATGCTGCAACTCCAAAAACAACGCCAATTAAAGATATTGTTGAGCTAAAAAAAGCGAGGATAACAGTTGTTCGTACATCAGAAACCAAGTAATCTGGAATATTTATAAGGTACTCAATCCGAACACACAATATTACCGCTGCACCCAGAACAAGAACACCTAGGATTGTATCCGCAAAAAAAACTGATGAAAAATATTCTCTTACCTTTTTTCATCATGCCTGTGATACGAGAGTGTAATAAATCTACCCGCCAAGGAGTTTAGTGCAACCGTAATAACAGATATGTAACTCACAAAATTATTAACAAGCCCAACAAATCCATACGCTTCATTACCCAACTTATTTAGTACAATTGGTGTAAAGAAAAAACTGATAATCAGATTTGTTGCAAATACCATCATTTGTGCAACTAGGTTAACCAAAAAATCACGATTATTGCTTTTCATATGTTTTCATTAATAGTCCTTTCTTAGAATTAATTTTAACTTCTAATTTTTTTCAATATTTTTTTACCAAAATAAATAAGGGTATTTTGAACACCCGCTGTCTTCACTGAAAACCACAAAGACGATTTCATCTTATTTTCACACGACTGATACAATTTTTCCATCTGTTCCACGTCGTAGGACATCACCTTCCTTAATGCAACAGGTGATATAGCACATCCATGCGTTTTTGAGCGGACTCGAAGAATTTTAACATTGGAGCACATTTTTGCATATTTAGCCTGTTCAATGTCTTGCTCACATAAGGCTGGTTCAAAATAATATATTGGAGAATCCCCCAAATACATATATGCTTTTCCAAAGCAATGTCCATTTTTGAATACAGTTCCTTCAAAAATGGATTAGTATCCACATGTGTCCAATGATGCAGTAATGAAAATTGACCTGCAAAATCTAAGCAATAGCTTGCTTTAAGGGATGAAGCTAATATTGCAGCTATAAACCCACCAGAGGAAACACCAACCGTGATTACCTGCATTCCTTCCGTTTCCTCTCTCATTTTTCCTAATAAGTGCATCTATCGTATTATATTTTGCATTTATCCCTACAACATACCAACTCAACCATATGTCTCTTATATAAATTATTTTTTCATGATCTATATCCTGCGTTATATTTTCCCATTCAAATTTGTCTTTATTTACTACTTTAGATACAAAATCCTGTCTATCATCCTTTTTATAAAGTGAATTCGAGGAGCAAAAAACATATGCTATTCCATCTTTTTTTCCATGGCGAATCTTTATATTATCCGTTTCACTATTATAATTCCCTTGCAACTCTGAATTTTTCCAATCCAGAGTTTTCCAAACATCACCATTCATCGTTATTGTCCTGCACCTTTTCTTTCTCCCATGCTAAGCCAACAAAAGCAAGCAAAATAATAAACTTAAGATTTAATGTTACTTCTACCATTGAAAGCATGCCAAAAACATATATTCCACATAGAAATGCATAGTCACTTTTTTTTCTCCCTTTTTAATCATTTCACACGACACAAGGAACACCAAAATAGTACCTATTAGTCCATATGATACAATACTATCAAATATACCATTTTGCGCGTTATAAATTGGTAATAAACTATTACTCGTCAATCCTTTCAAGCATACCCAATAGTTGTGATCCAGACCATAACCTAACAGATAATGTCCACTCATCATTAAAAAGAATCTCGCATATGCGCCCATTCTACCTGTCAAGGTTATATCTTTTCCTAAAGTATTAGTGATAAAGTTACTAATAACCGGTATGCTAAGTACCGCACTATTGACCACTAATAATAAATCCAATCCAATTGTCAGTAAGACAAAAAAGGTCGGCTTCTCTACTATGCTATAGATTCTATCCTTTGTTACTATTAAAAGTGACAAAAATAAAGAAAGAAATCATACCGGTTGTACAGTTTACAGAAAGTGCAACCACAATAGACTCCACCAATAACATTACTAGAACTATTCGATTTCTTTTCCTGTTTAAATTATGCGTCGCACAAAAAAATAGAAGTAAGTATAAATAGTGTATAGCACACATTAAATTTATTGCCTACTAAATACGCATCATTATGAAGTAAAAATGAAAATCGAGACGGAAAAACGATCATTAACAAATCACTCAATATACAAGTCACAAGACAGCAGATGTATATTATTTTACATCCCATATATACTTTTTCATTTTCTCTAATAATTTCCACAAAAGAAAAAGTTTCAAGAATAGTAAATGCAAAAACAATCACACTGACATAATCAGTTCCTTGAAGCCCACGATTTATGAACGAACTCATTCCAACCACACACGCAAAAAAAAGCAATCCAGCATTAATTAACTGATACTCTTTTTTCATTATCACGTGTGCATATTTTAATATAATAACTCCGCCCAGCAGGAGCATTAAAATTTTTCATCTCTCTATAATTAGCAATATGAAATGTACTGATATTTATAAACGCAGTGAAGGCTATAACTACTGCTAGTAATCCCATTTCCAAATCTATGTATTTAACTTTCATCGTTACCTCTCTTTTGGAATCGATATGTTAGCACGCTAAATAGTTTATGCTTTTTAGCTTTTTTCTTGTTCGCGAATTAAATCCACTGATTCGTAATCAATTTCAGATGTTAAAGTTGTTTCAAGGTTTCTTACATCTTTTATTAATTGATTCTCTAATTGTAAACGATGCAGTAAATCTAAGAGTTTCTCTTGATTAGTTGACCCAGTATTGGATTTTGATCTACAAAAAGTTCCAAACTGTTTATGAAAAATGACAGAAAAAATAGTTCCATGAAATGTATCTGTCACAATATAATTCGCTTTCTTAAAATAGCCCAAAATTTCATCTGGGCGACATACAATATGTTGATCACAAAAATCTTGATAATCGCACAAAGATATGGTTTTTAAT
>ENA-OQJG01000181-OQJG01000181.1-human-gut-metagenome-genome-assembly--contig:-NODE-181-length-11354-cov-1.911909_pt1 | contig 11354 bp, 13 predicted proteins | sample MGYA00242601_ERZ504767 | MGnify/ENA primary metagenome ERZ504767 (study PRJEB26092, sample SAMD00036362) | human gut metagenome | host: Homo sapiens | study: EMG produced TPA metagenomics assembly of... | reverse complement strand
CGGCATGGGCCGGCTTTGGCAGCGTACCATTTGTTTCCTATGAGTATTCTGGACAGGCGGTGAAGTATCCGTGAATCGGACTGATCTATTTCTTGATGCAGCTTGTTGGACTCATGGGCAAAAACTTCAAGCAGCAAATCTATCACGGGGTCCATATCGCGTATATCGGATACACCCCAAAACTCCATAGCCTGCTTTAATATTCGTTCCTTTATTGCAATTTGTTTCTTGTCTGACATAGTTCGATTATTGTGATAAAGGGCTTATATATAATGAGGTGTTAAAACTGAATTTCTCGTTGGTTCTATCCATTATTCCGGTCACCGTTATTTGTGCCTTTCTTCGGATATGAGATACTTTATCTATATTTTCTTCTTCTATTTCCAAAAGGGTAACGTTCACATCTACATTCCGTAGTCTCTTTTCATATTTCTCTATCGTTTTTATTAAGGAGTTTTTTACTCCTTCCTCCCAATCGCTGATTTTCACAAGTTGGTTGAACTCAAGGTCCCATATCATGGAACCAAAGTCTTCTCGGCCGATAACTTCCCCATGGTGAGAAAGAATCAGTAGCATGATGTGTTGGGCTATCGATTCCTGATAGGAACACCTTTGCAATTTCTTGGCAACAGCCGATTGCAATTGTAATGGCATTTTTCAGGTAAGTCATACTATTCTTTATTTTATTCTATTTCGCAAATATACTCTTTTCCTTGTTAGATGCCAATAAAATGCTCCTAAAAATTTGACGGTTTCAGAAATAATTCATATATTGCGCACGGTCACAAAACCAAAAGAGAGACTATAAAAAAAGTATGATATTAAAAAGTAAATTCTATGGCAATCTACAATTATGGAATTGGAGGCAACGAAGTAAAAGTCGATGCGAACGAATCCATCGCGGAAATCCCCTCCAACCGAACTTTGATAGTTCAAAAACTGACAGATGAAGCTCCTGCGGCTCCGGAAAGCGTGTATGGTTTGGAAACCATTGAAGATGTGTTCCAACGTTTTGAACCAACAGTTGACTTATGCCACGTGGATGCGGAAGGTAATGAAATCAAGGAAATCATGACATTCACCGGACTTGGAGACTTCGGAGCCAAGAAGATTAAAGAGAAGAGTGATTTCTTGAGTAAACTTGACATTGAGAAAGAGCAGGGGTGTCAGAATAACTCGCCAGCTTACTTCCAACCGCGCTTTACAGAAGCACTTGAAATCCGGAAGTCAAAATGACCATTATGGACGTGATTGAATCATCAATCGAGGAGATTCTGGCAAATCAAAAGAAAGTAGAACTTTAATCTTTTACTAAGATGAAGCAGGAAACTCAACAACAGACAAGCCAGTACGACAACCTCACAGAAAGTCGTATCACAACAGGCGCAAAAGTCATCTGCATCGGCAATAGACAAACTCAAAGAATTTGGTGGCTTCGCTTTTCTTGAAAATATCATAGATGGGTATTCCAATCTTAATCCGGCACGAAAGGCCCGTCGCAACATCTTCCTCACGGATGAACAGTGGGAAAATGAACGTAAGGCCTTGGTTAATCGCTTAAGCGTATGGCTCAAACTCTTACGTGAGAATGACACTGCCGAACAAATGCGGGACAAGGCCAAAGAAACCGCAGAAAACGCCGAGAACCTTCTTAATCATAACTTGAAGAATGCTCTTGCCAGGACACGGGAACTTGAAAGCGCATATCGCACTATTGCGTTCTTTTACAAGAACACGGAAAGTGATAAGGTGAAGAATGTCACCATTGTCAATGCGACCATGGAGCAGCTTCAGGATTTGGACAATACCATTTTCGCTGACCACATTAGCAACGAACTCAAACAGAATTTTGACCGTCTTGACCTGCGTCGCAACTACTCCTTGCTTGTCGTTCCTGGATATATAGGCTCAAATGCCATTTTGGATAAGTGGTCTAAAATGGCATACGAGAACAAGGTTTTTCTTGTTACAGACTTCCAAGACCTCGAAACTCCGGACGATGTAGTAGATATATTCTTCAATGCCAATCATACGAGTGGAGATGTGTTCAAATCGAATACTATTATGACCTGTAACTGGTTGCTTGGTCGTCAAAGAGAGGAAAGCGTTGGAGAAGAAGAAAATCTTTATATTCCGCCATCTTCTTCACTTGCCGGAAAAATATACAACACCTTAATGTCTCAGGTAGTAGCCGGAAAGAAATTTGGTGGACTTAATGAAGTAGAAAGTGTACGCTTCGACCTTCGCAAGAGCGAGATTTCCGAGCTTGAACGTATGGGTCTTGTGCCGATGGTGAACGAGTACAGCAAGGTTATGGCTTTCTCCGCCAAGACATTATTTAATGGAGATAATCTTGGCTTGCAGACCTACTCCGTAGTTCGTGTATTCGACTATATAACGAAGGTACTGATTGACTTCCTGAACCGTCGGGCATTTGAAAATTGGACTACTCGCACGGAAGCAGATTTACGTGGTCAGGTTGTGAAATTCCTCGATAGTGTAATGGGACCGAACAAACTCATCGAACGCTTCAAGGTTATGAAGATTGAACAAGACCCGAATCAGAAAGACCGTGTGCTTCTTGACATCCACATCACACCGTATTTCCCGGCAAAAAGCTTCGTGATACAGCTTGCCGGTCATAAAGGCGATAATCCGGAAGATGCTATTTGGGAAAGCGAATATCATCAAGAATAGTATTGAATAATTTTAAATTTACAGATGGGCATAGTTATGCCCATAAATCATTTATCAGGGTCATGTGTTGCTGAAATTATATGTCTTATTATTGAAATCTTTACTTATATGAAACTCCGAGATGTGGATATTATTATTTCTGGTACAAAAACTGGGGATACCTATTATGCAAAATCTTATCCATGCAGTGATATGGATAAGAATAGCAAAATAGAGCTCTATGGAGTCCCTGTATATTATGTCTATATCAAAGGTACTGATGATAAAGGTCAAAGTGTAAAATATACATGGAAAGCATTACGCTTCATGCCGTATTATAACCCACCAAATTTTAGTTTCTTATAAAACAATTGGATGGGTTAATAGTGGCTTGCATAAGCTCAATAGGCAGCCTGCACCAGAATATAAAAAAGCCTATGAGGTACATAATACATATTCTCAACATAATGGTGCAATAGTTCTAAAAGGAACTTTTTACATTCACGCTGGTCCTGAAGATCTTACTCATATTGGATGGGGAGCAGCAGGGTGCGTTGAAATAATAGGAAGTTTTAGTGAGTTTAAAGATCAAGTAAAAGAATTATCGGGGTCAACTCAAGTTGATGCGGATAGTGCAATTTCTGAATTAGTTTTTTATAAAAAACTTTATATAGAAATTGAATATGCTACTCCACCCAATATTAAAGCGAATTTTTATAAAGAAGTTAGTATAAAAAGGAGATAAGATTTATGTGTAACATAAAATATATACTATGTACTATATTTTGTATGTGTGCATATCTTCATGCTGCTGCAATCTGTAGCGATAGTATATCTGATAAGTTTTCATATAAGGTACTTAAAAATTTCAATTATTGTTGGGATAATAATATTGTCTATGAGGATACTAATTCCAAAGATACTGCTTTATTTGTCTCGTCTCATAAATACATAATCTCTCCTATTTTAAACGCTTTTTGTAATAATGTGAACGAACAGACAGAGTTGGCTAAGATCGGATATTGTTGTAAGCATTATCTCATTAAAGTCCCAAATAAATCAAAGAAAAATATACAATATTACTCTATAGAAATCAATATTCTATCTAATATAAAGAGTCATGCCCCCATAACCTCAAAAATAGAAGATTAAAAAAACAAGGACTATGCGATTATTGATATTATATCAGAGGCTCCTGTTATGTGTCTTGTTTTTGTGGAAGCTGATTATTTAGTAGCCGTAACTTATAATATGTTCTATGATTTTGATGATGTATTATCCTTTTCGAAATTCTTTGTAAAAGAACACTTCTCAACAAAATAATAAGATGTCATTACACAGTGAATATAAAACGTAATACATCCTCTTTCAAAGAAAAAATAGAGTTTCATTTTTCGATATATAATGCTTCTTCATTCTTATAATTCTCACATGAATAATCCAACATGAAGTTTTCTTTATATGAAATCATTAGGGTCTCATTTAAATTGACTTCTCTTATCGCAACCGGAAACTATCAGGGATTTAATGTAGATGTGCAGCAAGTTTTCTTCGTGTAGTGAGTGTTCTTTTTTCAAATTGGAGATTTTCCTATAATATAGCAATAAATAAGTAAATTAATACGTCTATTATTGAAATGCAAATTTATTGGTAAACGTAGTTTTTATATTCTGTCTATTGTTTGTAAAGCATAAAAATGTATATTTGCAACAGACCCAATTGCTCTATATCAAAACAAATGAAAAGAGAATGGAATAGCTGTATAAATACTTACAGCCTACCTTGGGATATTATCGTCAATTCAGAAAAGAAGAAGTTTATCGAAAGCTAAATAAAAATATTTCCTTTTACTGATTTTTGCAGATTTATTTTTATTAACATACTATATAATAGTGAAACAGAAAGAAAAGAAAGCTCGAAATAGGAGGACAAATGAACAAATAGACAAGGAGGTAATATCCGAACTTGAAAAGCTTGTAGCTGAATATGGTTTTGGTAATGTCAATTTGAGTGCATTGATGAAAGCTGCAAACATAGAAGCTAATGTGTTTTATAGAAGATACGGCTCAATGGAAAACCTTTACGACAGGCTTTGCCAAGCAGTATGATTTCTGGATCAATGATACTATTGACGTTTCCAGCCTGAACATATTGGGACCTAAAAAAGTTTTTTGCGGAAACATTCAAGACCCTTTATAGGAACTTGTCTGATAACACTGTAATGCAAAAGTTGTTACTTTATGAAATGTCGGTTATTAATGAAACGACAAAGAGAACAGCAGAAACACGGGATATTATGAATCTAAATTTGATTGCGTTTTATGACAATCTGTTTAAACCGGCGAAAATCAATATTAAAGCTATTATGGCGAATCTGATTGGAGGAATTTATTATCTGATACTTCATAGGAGGTGTGCGAAAACCTGTACAATAGATTTTAGTACTCAAGAAGGGGAAAAGGTCTTTTTCGAATGGATAGATTTTCTAACAGATGCCATTTTTGACAAACTGGAAGCGTATGAAAGGAATAGAAAAGCAGCTCAAGAAATGTTATCAGACGGCATAAGTGAGTTTAAAATATGTAAATACATGGGCATCAATAAAAATGACTTAAAAATGTTACTTTCAAATAGCCATAGAAATTCACGAGAACTTTCAAAGGAAAGCTAAAAATTTTATTTATAGTACATATCATATTGATAAGTAGAATACCATAAAATATTCGCAAAGCTCCATTGCTGCGTAAATCCCTATCCGGATACTTTGTATTAATAGCGGTCATTATCTGTATGGCCGTCGTGTGTATCCATGAACATATAAGTGATTATGGACTTAATAGTCTAATCAGGTCATTGGAGCAAGGGGTATTTGACGTTAGCTATTGTCGGTTACTTTTATAATTTTTTTCTATATCCCTTTGTATAAGGACTGATAGCCTGCTACAAGAAAAATCTGACACGCTTTGTGTAGCGCGTTACATAAAGTGCGTCAAGTTATTTTTCAAAGGGTACACGAACAGACTTGAAATTGCGGAATGATATAACTATATCACTATTCACAGTTTCAAGGTAGTCTTTGGATCTTAGTCCTGCATGTCCGTTCTCCTGTTTTATTATTCCCTGCTTTAGCGTTTTCTATTCCTTTTTTATATACTTCTATTTATCGCTTTTCTGCTGCCGTGCAACCTGCCGTGGATTGAATTTTTCCGCAAAGGTAATCGCCAGTCCCAGTCATGTCAATGCCGGCATTCAGCCGCAAGTGAAGCGCAAAAATCTTCCTCTCCGCTGGTGAGCGTATTTTTCCTCTTCAGCCTTGCCAGATTGTTCCTGCCGCCTTTGGATGCAGAAAAAATCATCCCGGAGGTCGCAAACAGGCCAAACAGAGGGAAATAAAGAATATTTATAAACTAAGGTAACGGTAGGATTAACCACCTGCCACAAAAAGAATTTATTATGTTATACGTTCACACAATTGGTCGCATTGGCAAGGATTGCCAGGTTATTACTGGAGCACACGGTTCATTCATTGCATTTGATATTGCGGTAGATGACTATTCACATGGAAACAGCATCACTACTTGGGTAAGGGTACGGAGTAAGAAAGAGAACCATATTCGACTATCCGAATATCTTACCAAAGGACGGTTACTGCTCATTGAAGGGACACTTTCGGCTTCACTGTGGAAGGATAAGGATGAAAACTGTCAGATTCAACTATCCATTACGGCAGACGCATTGGAGTTCATCAATACCGGAAAGCGTGAGGGTACAACTTCAGAAGCAGAGAGTCCGACGGATGCCGCAAGCAATGCACCTGTACCACCGGTAGCTATGCCGCAAGAGGACAAGGAAGACTTGCCGTTCTGATGATGTGCATATAGTATTGAACAACAACAAATACTAAATGTAGTATTTACTAATTATAGTAAAGTAGGAAGTTAGTAAGTTAGCTATTACTGAAAGTAGTACTTACTACATTTAGTTTATTAGTATTTTAGTATAGTAGTAAATACTAAAATACTTTTTTTAGTAAAATAGTATATACTAATTATAGTATTTACTAAGAATAGTATCATCTTTGTATCGCATATAAAGACATCAAATTATGACAAAAATTATAGCTGTTTTGAATCATAAGGGTGGGGTTGGCAAGACAACTACCACCATCAATCTTGCCGCTGCTTTGCGACAGAAGAAAAAGCGTGTACTGGCTATCGACATGGACGGGCAGGCAAATCTTACAGAATCGTGTGGTCTCTCCATTGAGGAAGAACAAACGGTGTATGGGGCAATGAGAGGTGAATATCCCTTACCGGTTATCGAACTGGAGAACGGACTTGCTGTTGTGCCGTCCTGTCTCGACCTGTCGGCGGCAGAATCCGAACTGATAAACGAGCCGGGACGTGAGTTGATACTGAAAGGCCTGATTGCGAAATTGCTTGACAGTCGGAAGTTTGACTACATCCTGATTGACTGTCCACCTTCACTGGGCTTGCTGACACTCAATGCCCTTACCACAGCGGACCTTCTGATTATTCCGGTGCAGGCACAATTCCTCGCCATGCGCGGAATGGCGAAGATTACAAGCGTAATTGAGATTGTCAAGGAACGCCTGAACCCGAACCTGAGTATTGGTGGCATTGTTATTACCCAGTTTGACAAGCGCAAGACACTCAACAAGAGCGTAGCTGAAATTATCAATGACTCTTTCTGTGACAAAGTGTTCAAAACGATTGTACGGGACAATGTGGCACTGGCCGAAGCTCCTATAAAGGGAAAGAACGTCTTTGAGTACAATAAGAACTGCAATGGAGCCAAAGATTATATGGCTTTAGCACAAGAGGTTTTGAAATTAAAATAAGACAATATGGGCAAGAGTGATTTATTGAAAGACAGTATGAAAAGCGGACTGGACGGATTGCTGTCATCCACGAAGAAATCTCCGCAAAAGAAGGAAGCCACACCACTTAAAACTGAAAAAGAGCCTGCGGTACATTGCAATTTCGTTATCGACAAGAGTGTTCATACGCGTATGAAATTCCTTGCTATTGAGAAGAATATGTCATTGAGAGACATTGTAAATGAGGCGATGAAGGAGTATTTGGAAAAAAACGGTAAGTGAGGGTATGTCCCTCGCTTACCGTTCTTTTAAATCTGTGACTTCTGTTAGTACGTTATGCCGATATGTATTGCTACATATCAGTCATTGACAACCCTTTGTATGACAGGGAATAACCTTTGAACTCTCCCGTTGCACGCATGAAAGCGGCTGCTTTCGCTTCCAGTTTTTCCATGTCGATATTTTCGGCCTTGCGTTTGACTTCGAAAAATGTCGCCGTATCGTCCAGTTCGTTTTCAGCTACTATGTCTATTTCGTTCTCACCCTTGCGGTCCCACCAGCCTCCGATACGCGTATAGACTTGCCGTTCTATCAGTACACGTTTAAAGTAACGTTCAAGCATCAGACCGCTGAAAGTTTCATAATCCCGACCTATAATCATCTTCACACTTCCATAGTTCTCTATCTCCAGCATATAGCTGTACTTGTAGATGAAGCGGAACCAGAACGTGAAAAAATTATCCTCGATGACATACCGGACATTCTTGGCGGAACTCTTCTCGAACAGCGGTTGCTTCTTCGATATGATTTCGTATTCTTTCTCCAGCTTGGTAAGATAACCGCCGATTTCCTTGCCTACCACGTTTTCAATTTCCGAACGGGATGTTTTTCCTCGTGCAATGGCCGATAGTATGGAGAAATAGATTCCGTAATCCTTGCCGAACTCTTCGATAAGAATCGCTTTACCCTCGCCCAAAAATATGGAGTCGGCCTTTATAATCTGGTCGAGCATAGTCGTTTTGGCTGTTGCTCCTGCATCCACGAGTAGTTGTACATACTTCGCCACACCGCCCGTGAAAGCGTACAAGGCCAGCAGATCTTCCGCCGTGTAGCCGGGGTTGTATTCCGAAAGAATATCTTTCAGAACAGTTGGGGTAAACGGACGCACAGTCATAAAGCGCGACTGCCGGTTATACAACGGCTCTTTCTTATCCTTGAATATCTTTGTCATCATGGAATAAATCGAACCACAGACAATCAGGTTAATACGGGACTTCGGGCTGTATAGATCCCAGATGCGCTGCATATCGCTGAACACCGATTTGTTCACACGGAAAAACTCCTGGAACTCGTCGATAAAGAGTGTGATGGGACGTTCTGCCGAAAGTTTCATCAGGTACTCGAACACATCAGTGAAGTGTTCGGCCCGCCCCATGGTTGGGACCCCCAACTTGTTCTCTATTTCAAGCCGGTAGTCCTCACACAAATCGCCTTCGGCTTTCCGGGCAACAAAGAAATAGAGAATCGGTTCGTCCTCGTATGCCTTCCACACGAGTGATGTCTTACCGATACGGCGACGTCCCGTTACCACTGTAAACTGAGCATTGTTTTTGGCCATTTCGCGAATCTTGCGAAGAGAGGCTATTTCTTCTGTCCTGTCAAAAAATCTCATATCCTTATCCTTTTTTATTGCTATTTCCGAAACGGCTGTTTCCGAAACGGCTGTTTCGTTACTGCAAAAATAATGCAAATTTCTGGTAAAACAGGCAATTGATACAGATTTATTTAGCGAAATGGCTCAAAGGATTTTTATCTGGTAAGTTCCATTCCTGTTTTACACCGTCTGGTCTTACGTCCTTCCGCTTGTCCCGTTGTATCGTTAATCATCCCTTTATAGTTCCATCCGTTTTACCATCCGCCTTTCAGCGTATTCTTCCTTTTCTATATTCTTTTAATGCCACTCATCCGGTCCATTCCTGCCATCACCGGTTGGTTTTCCAGACGCAAAGGTGGACTGCCGCGCTTGATTCCGTCGCTTTGAAGTGCATTTCCTATAAAATTCTTCCTTTCTGCGAAAGAGTAATTTTCCGGAAAAAGCGTCGGAAATCGCTTATTCGTCAGTCCTTGTAAAGCATCTGTAAATCCCAAGCGGTTCAGGCAGAAAAGAGAACCGAACAAAGGGAAAATAAAAAATTAAATATTAAAAACCAATTAAATTTTTATGATTATGGAAGCAACAGCAATTCAATCAGTAGAGAAAAACATCACAATGGTAGCATTGGCAAACGTGCAGCCGAGCAATTACAACCCACGTAAGAATTTTGACGAAGCGAGCCTTGCAGAACTTTCCGAGAGTATTCGTCAGCAGGGTGTGTTACAGCCTATTGGAGTACGCCCAATAGAAGACAACCGCTTTGAGATTGTTTTTGGAGAACGCCGATATCGTGCCTCCCTCATGGCAGGATTGGAAGACATTCCGGCTGTCGTTATGGAAATTTCAGACGAAGTTGCCGAAGAAATGGCGGTAACTGAAAACCTCCAGCGCAAGGATGTTACCCCGATAGAGGAAGCAAATGCCTACCAAAAGCTCATTGATAGTGGTCGCCACGATGTGCAGTCTTTGGCGGTGCAGTTCGGTAAAAACGAAAGCTATATCCGCACACGCCTTAAATTCGTTTCCTTAATGCCCGAAATCGCACAGCTTTTGGAACAGGACGAAATCACAATCAGCGTAGCGAGCGAAATTTGCCGTTATGGGGAAGATATTCAGAAAGAGGTGTACAACAAGCATCTTAAAGAGGGGGTGCAGTACAATAGTTGGCGAGGAATGAAAGCCTCTGATGTTGCACGGAACATCGAACGGCAATATACCACCGACTTGGAGCGATACGCATTTGACAAGACCCTCTGTCTGTCGTGTCCTCACAATACAAATAATATGATGTTATTTTGCGAGGGTGGTTGCGGAAATTGCGCCAATCGTACTTGCCTTGCTGAAATGAATGCAGCATATCTCACGGAGAAAGCCGTGCGCCTTATGGAAGAACGCCCTGAGGTATCCCTCTGCTATGAAAGTTTCAACAGTAATGAAGCCGTAGTAGAACGTCTTACCGCCATGGGTTACGAAGTGGAAAGCCTTAACTATTATGCAAAGGCATATCCCGAACAGCCCGAAGCACCCCGAAAAGATGAGTACGACACCACCGAAGAATACGAACAGGCACAGAGCGAGTTCGAACAGGATTGAACGATTACACGGAAGAATGCGAAGAAATACCGTACCCGAAGTGAAGCAGGTGAAATCATCCTTTATTTCCGTATTGAGAGCAAGGACATCGTACTCTGTTATGTTCCGAAAGTTACCTGTACTACCAATGACACAAAACAGGAGCAGACGCTTTCACCGGTAGAGAAGTTGGAAAAGCAAGACAAACGCAACAAGGAAATTGCCCTTGAAAAGACTGTAGAGGACACAAAAAAACAGATTTTGGAGGTTGATATGTCCGATTGCAAGTTTGGGCAAGACGAGGACAAGATGATTTATTTCTTCTTGCTATCATCCCTCCGCAAAGAGCATTTCGAAGCGGTAGGTATCGAGGAAAAAAAGCCTTATTCCTACCTTACAGATGAAGAAAAGATAAACATCATTGCCAACCTCACGAGCAAGCAGAAAGCGATTATTCGCAGGGATTTTCTAATTGCTAATTTCAAGAACGCATACGGCAACAATGCCATTGCGATCCCTCTTGCTTGACTTCGCACAAAAACATATGCCCGACCTGTTGGCAGACATCAAGAACGGACATAATGAAGTGTATGAGAAGCGTCACCAACGTAT
>ENA-OQJG01000180-OQJG01000180.1-human-gut-metagenome-genome-assembly--contig:-NODE-180-length-11393-cov-4.363661_pt1 | contig 11393 bp, 8 predicted proteins | sample MGYA00242601_ERZ504767 | MGnify/ENA primary metagenome ERZ504767 (study PRJEB26092, sample SAMD00036362) | human gut metagenome | host: Homo sapiens | study: EMG produced TPA metagenomics assembly of... | reverse complement strand
CGTTCACGGACGGCGGTTCCGCCTGGGACAACAACGGCGGGCAGGGCAAGGACTACCGGGTGAGCGGCGGCAGCGTCGCCGTGGCCGGCGGCCAGATGATCACCGACGTCACACCAAACTGCACCATAACCAACAAATAAACTATTGAGATTATATTCCGCCTGCAGAATGCTGCTAATTGGAAAATCTCTAGTTCTTGAGGGGTAAGAACGGAATTCTTTCGTTGTTATCCCTCAAGTGGTTCTGACGTCATTCACTATTTCAGCCGATAGTGCAAAATTTATTTTTAGAATTTAAAGATATTGCGTCATTGCAGTGTTGCTGCATCACTGCTATTGCACTAACTGTCGTCAACAATGCCCCCGTCTATAGGCAATGAAAGAATAGCAAAAGATGTATGTGCAGAGAGGGGGGTTACCTGTGTTCAGCAATGTTGATAAGCGCTTTCATATTGGTTATTCCTACTCTGCTTCTTTTAAAGAAGGTCTCGCGCGATAGATTTATGGAGCTTGTTCAAAATATGAGAATTGCATTTATCGGGCATAAGCGTATACCTTCTCGTGAGGGCGGTGTTGAAATCGTGGTCGATGAGCTGTCTGCGCGTATGTCGGCACGGGGGAATCGGGTTGTAGTATACAATCGCAAAGGTCATAATGTGGCAGGAGCCGAATTCGACGATACCGTCAACGCTTCGGACAAACCATTCTCCTATCAGGGTGTTCATGTCGTTCCCGTAACCACATTCGATGCCAAGGGTATGGCCGCGCTGTCCTCATCCTTCTTCGCCACGTTGAAGGCGATTGCAGCGAAGCCGGATGTGATTCACTACCATGCCGAAGGGCCGTGTGTGATGCTCCGACTGGCGCATTGGGCGGGAATTCGCACCGTTGCCACTATCCATGGCCTCGACTGGCAGCGTGCCAAGTGGGGAAGGTTCGCCTCCACGTATTTGAAGTTCGGCGAACGTACCGCTGCCAAGTGCGCGGACGAGGTCATTGTGCTCAGCCGGAACATGCAGGAATACTTCAAGAACACGTATGGGCGTGATACCCGGTTCATCCCCAACGGCATAGAACGCAAACAGCTGGTTACCGCACAGGAAATCACCAGCGAATATGGTTTGCACAAGGATGACTACATCCTGTTCCTTGGTCGTATCGTTCCAGAAAAAGGCGTGCACTATCTGATCGACGCGTTCGGCAAGCTCGATACGGATAAGAAGCTGGTTATTGCTGGTGGGTCTTCCGATTCAACGGAATACTATGAGCAGGTTAAACAGATGGCGGCGCAGGACTCGCGTATCATACTGACCGGCTTTGTACAGGGGCGTATGCTGCAGGAGTTGTACAGCAACGCGTATATCTATGTGCTGCCGAGTGATCTTGAGGGTATGCCCATGAGTCTGCTCGAGGCGATGAGCTATGGCAATTGCTGCCTGACTTCGGATATCGCCGAATGTACGGAAGTGGTGGAGGATAAGGCTGCCTCCTTCGCGCATGGTTCCGCGGATGCGTTGTACAAGGCATTGAATGAACTGATCCGACATCCTCAGAAAGTCCAGAAGTATAAGAATGAGGCCGCTGATTTCATTACCGGCAAATACAGCTGGGACTCGGTAGTGGATCAGACTCTGGCTTTATACAAGGGCGAGAAGGTCGGTGAATGATGCGCATTCTGCTGGTCAACAAGTACTTCTACCGCAAGGGCGGCGCCGAAACATATTTCTTTGCCTTGGCTGAAGGCTTGAAGGAGCTTGGCCATGAGGTGGCGTTCTTCTCCATGAAGCATCCCAATAACGAACCAAGTCGTTGGAGCAAGTTTTTCGTTTCCGAAAAGGATTATGTGGGGGAGATCTCCGCATTCAAGAAGGTGCAGGAAGCCTCCACGCTGATCTACTCGTTCGAGGCGAAGCGTAAGTTCGAGGCATTGCTGGAGGAGTTCAAGCCCGACATCATCCATATGAATAATGTGCATCGCCAGCTTACGCTGTCGATTCTGGATGCCCCGTACCTGAAGAAGCATCATGTGCCGGTGGTATACACGGCGCACGACTATATTCTGCTGTGCCCGGCCTACACCATGGTGAATGGCAGGGGAGAGGTCTGCGATGCCTGCCTGGATAGGCATTTCATGCACGCCACCAAAAATGTATGCGTGAAGGGATCCCGTGCGAAGAGCGCCTTGGCCACCATGGAAGCGGAATTCCTGAAATTCCACCACTCATATGACATGATCGATCTGATCATCGCGCCTTCGCAGTTCATGAAGAATAAGCTCGATGAAGGCGGCTTTGCCGGCAAGACCGTCGCGATGCAGAACTTCCTGACCGATTCGCAGATGGCGATGGGCGCCCGGGTGGCGAACACGCATAAATTCGAGGATACGAAGGCCGGAGCAAGACCATATTTCCTGTTCTTCGGTCGCCTTTCCAAGGAGAAGGGCATTCTCACCTTGGTGAAGGCATTTCTGCAGGCTGCAGGGCTCGCTCAGGGGAGTGCCAATGCGCAGAGCGATGATCAAGATGCCCGAGTGATTCCTGATGTGTGGGATCTGCACATTGTGGGTGACGGACCGGAACGCGGTGCCATTGAACAGCTGATAGCCTCGGCTGGCCCGCAGGCCGCTTCGCGCATTCATCTGCTGGGATACAAGAGCGGCGAGGATCTGCAACGAGAGGTCGGCAATGCCCGCTTCACCGTGCTGAGCTCCGAGTGGCGTGAGAACATGCCATATCCGGTTTGGAATCCTTGGCTGCCCAGACCCCGATTATCGGTGCCAGGATTGGTGGTATTCCAGAACTGGTGGAGGAAGGCAAGACAGGGGTCACGTTTGAATCGGGGAATGCTGTGGATTTGTCTAATAGCATGCTAAAATGCGCCGCAGTTAGCGCATTGAACTATTCAGCCATGCAGCATTCTTGCCGTGAATATGTCAACGCAAGATGTCTGCAAAATGAGTATGCATTGGCATTGGTTGATTTATACGAGAGGGTGATTCAGCGATGACGAAGAAACATAATAATCTTGGCCGGATTGTTCATCGTGCTTCAGAAGAAATGTATGCAACGCAAAAAATTGCTGAAGTGACTTCGTGGCCCGAAGCGATCAATACTTTTCGTGCAAAATTAGATATCCAGGTAATGAATCACAATGGATATAAGGAATCGGACGCGGTCAAGAAGCGGTTACTTCGTAAGCACGAAACGGTTCTTAAGTATCTTGAGAACAAGTTCGGTGATTTTTACGCTGCATACGACTACCGGGCGCCTCTTCCGGAGGTTGATCCGGCGTTAGAGAATAAAATCTGGATGTGCTGGTGGCAGGGTCTGGATAATGCCCCGGAAATTGTAAAGGCCTGCGTTGATTCTGTTCGGCGTAATGCAGGAAATCGGGAAGTAATTATAATTACTGACAAGAATCTGCAAGAATATGTTTCTTTTCCCAAGTGTATTCTGAAACGTTATAACGAAGGAATTCTATCTAAGACGCATATTTCAGATTTTCTTCGGTTAGAGCTTCTTTCGCGATACGGCGGCTTATGGTTGGATGCCACTTTCTTCTGCGCAGGTTCGCTAGATAAATCTTTATACTCTGCTCCTCTTTTTTCTATTAAAAGGCCTGATTACTTCCATGCATCAGTCGCGGGAGGCATGTTTGCTAATTATTCATTAGGTTGTGATAATGAGCATAGACGTGTATTCGCTACAATCCGTGATTACTTCCTCAAGTATTGGGAAGAAGAGCAATTCCTTGTAGATTATTTGTTGACTGATTATCTTATCGTTCTTGCTCAGAGACATGACTCATATATAGATCAAGCCTTTAAGCAGATTAAGCCAAATAATCCGATGTGCGATGAATTATTCAAAATTCTTGATGAACCATATGATGCATTGAAATGGAAAGCGTTGACGAAAGACACTAATCTTTTCAAGTTGACGTGGAAGCAACAGTTTAAGACATCTTCTAATCAGCAAGATACTTTTTTTGGAAAGATTTTCAAGCAATAGGGAAGATGCTCAGGTGGGCGCAGAATCAATTTTATTCTTTGATAGGCGTTGACGATAAACTTTTAATATGGAGAGCTTCTCTACTAGGATTTTGGATGAGGTAATCGTGGAAAAGATTATACATTATTGCTGGTTTGGGCGGAACAAGCTTTCGCAGCATGCTTTGGATGTAATTGAGACATGGAAGAAATATGCTCCTGGATATGAAATTAAATGCTGGAATGAAGATAATTTCAATATAAATGACCATCCGTTTACAAAAGCAGCTTATGAATCAGGGAGAATGGCTTTCGTAAGTGATTACGTCAGATTCTGGGCTGTATATAACTACGGTGGAATTTATATGGATCTTGGGAGTGAGTTAATTAAAGATATAAGAGGTCTTGTTTCTTCCTACAAGTGTATTTCTGCAATTGAAAAGAGCACATGCACTGTTAATAGCGGACTTTTTCTGTCGTGTGAAAAGCACGATTCTTTGGCTGGAGAAGTGCTTTCAAAATATGATGCATTAGAGTATGTGGATTCTGATGACTTCAGATTAAAGCATACTGTTAATGAAATGTTTACGCAGCTTCTAATGGAAAAAGGATTCCAAAAAAAAGATGAGAAACAGTCCATTGGAAAATGGACGATATTGCCTTCCGATTATTTTAATCCGCTTTATGGTATAGGAGGATTTCATATTAAGAAGAATACGTATAGTATTCATCAATATAGCGCTTCATGGAGAGATTCAAAAGAAAGATACAGGGACCAAGTAACCCATCGTCTTGCCTTTTATGTGGGACATCGTACTGGAGAAGTGCTGTCGAGGTTAATTGCAGAGTTTAAGTTTGAGAATATGGGCGATGCTTTTAGAAATCTTTTCTCTAAGTTAGCTAGTCATTCTCACCGATAAAATTTTTTTGCTCGGCACCTTGGAACTCACATGAATAATGTTCTTCTCATATCTCTATTGAAGTAAAGGAATATGTAATGCTAAAAAAAGGTGTTCCTCAAGTTTCGGTTATTATTCCTGCGTATAATGCGGAAAAATATATTGAAGAATGTGTTCTAAGTGTTCTAGGGCAGAGCTATCAAAATTTAGAGGTAATTGTCGTAAATGATGGTTCATCAGATTCGACTCTGTCTATTTTGCTGAATATGCAGAAGCGCTTTCCTTCGATGGCTGTTTTCTCTAAAGATAATGAGGGTGTTTCTGCGGCGAGAAATTTTGGGATTAGTAAAGCGCACGGGAAGTATGTTCTACTTCTTGACTCGGATGATGCATATCTGCCTGATTCTGTGTCTTTGCTGGTTGAAACGGCTGAACAAAACAAAGCTCAGATGGTGTCTTTCAATTTTGAGACTTTATTCCCAGATGGATCTATGGGGGAAAGGCCAGTCGAGTATTCTTTTCCAGATGTAAAAACGAGTACCGGTCAGGAATGCGTTGAGTATATTTATGCTGAACATATAGGTTATTTTTCTTGGGCTTTTATGTATGATCGGCAGTTTCTTGTTGATTCGCATATTTTGTATCCTCAGGGGTTTGCTCTTCTTGAAGATGCTCTCTTCTTGAATAAGATTCTACGGCAATGCAGCCGTGTTGCTTATGTGAGCAAGCCTTGTTATAGATATCGTATTACTGAAGGGTCCCTTTCTAAAAGAACCTCGTTCGAAACGGTTGATGGTGCTTTCAAATCGTTGTCCGAGATTCAACGAATAGCGCATTCGGAAGGTTCCTCCATTAAATTTGATGCACATATCGTGCGTTTATATCTGTATATATACACTCTCTTGATTGATTGTCCGGCATCAAAGGAAAAAAGTAAGTTACGCCATTCGATACGAAAAAAGGTACTAGAGACTTGTTCGATGCGTGCCTATCGTAATCTCGGTCTTTCTAATAAAATTCAGTTTATATTATTGAAATTTTACGCATTAGATAATGTGCATAATATAAAACATGATATTAAACATTTTATAAAGAAATGTTGAATCTATCTAAGTAGATATGAATCTGCATATGCTTATATTGGATATTTTCTGATATAAGTTATTTGAATGAATTGAAAATGGAGGTTTTTTATGGCAAAATATTCCGATGCGCGTAATGTGCAGCTGGTTATTGCTTTGTTGAAGAAATACGGGATCAGGAATGTGATCGCATCTCCGGGTACTACGAACGTTCCATTTGTGTATAGTGTGCAAAACGACTCTTTCTTCAGAGTGCGTTCTGCTTTTGACGAGCGTTCTGCCGCATATATGGCTTGTGGTCTTGCCGGCGAATCAGGAGAGCCGGTCGTGCTTTCATGCACAGGTGCCACAGCCTCTCGTGACTATATGCCAGGTTTGACGGAAGCTTTTTATCGCAAACTTCCTGTTCTTGCCCTTACCTCTATGCATTTCACTGAGGACATCGGCAATCTGTCTACGCAAATTCTTGATCGCTCGGTTATTCCGAATGATATTGCTCGTTATCATACTTCTCTTGAGATGATTGAGAACGAGAGAATGGCCAAGGACGAGGAACTGCGTATCAATATCGCTTTATCTGAGCTTACTCGTGATGGTGGCGGCCCGGTAGCAGTGCAGCTTATCACTGATGGCAACTACACGTTCGGTACCTCTTCTCTGCCGGAAGTGCAGAAAATTAATCGATTCCTTCCGGAAGGAGTTGATGAATGGCCGAAGTTGTCCTCAAAGAGCAAGATTGCCGTGCTTCTTGGAGCTCACCGTACTTTCAGCGCTGCGGAGTCCGAAGCACTAGAACATTTCGTTGAAACGCACAACGCAGTAGTCTTTTCTGACGTCTCAAGCGGTTATCGTGGTAAGTTCTCATTTGGTTCGGCGCTTTCCTGCATTCAGTTGCAGGATAATCCTGCGCGTTCTGCATTTAACCCCGACCTTGTTATACATTTGGGCGAGATGACGGGGGATTACAATACCATGGGCTTCCTGACTGGAACTCATTGCCCTGTTTGGAGGGTGTCTCCTGATGGAGAGTTCCGTCAGCATTTCGCTAAACTTGAAAATGTATTTCAGTGCACAATAGATTTCTTCCTTTCTCACTATATTGGGGATGAATCTGTCGAATCAGAGTACCGTTCTTTATGGTGTAAATACGATGCTCAGCTCCGAAAGAATATGCCGGAATTCCCGTTCTCAAATATTTGGATAGCTCAGCAGCTTTCTCCTATGATTCCTGATGAGTCGGTTGTTCATCCAGCAATTTTGAGTTCGTTGTCCAGCTGGGATTATTTCCCGATGTCAAAGAACATCCATTCGAGTGCGAATGTTGGCGGATTCGGTATTGATGGATGTATGTCGACATTAATCGGAGCAAGCTTTGCTACAAATAAACTTTGTTTCTGCATCACTGGAGATTTAGCTTTCTTCTATGATATGAATTCATTGGGATGCAGAGAAATCGGTCCGAATGTTCGCATACTTCTAATCAATAATAACCTTGGAATGACCTTTAAATTGTCCAATCACGTAGGTAGCCAGATTGGCAGGCCAGCTGATTCGTTTATTGCGGCGGCTGGACATAACATCTCCGCAAATGGCATCGATAAAAAACATTCGTCAGCGCGCGCGTGGGCGGAGTCTCTTGGATTCGAGTATTTGTGCGCATCTTCGAAAGACGAATTTAACGCAATTAAAGAGCGCTTCGTATCGCAGGATGCAAAGAGGCCTATTCTATTTGAATGCTTTACGCGTGAAGAAGACGAAAGAAATGCGAGAGATTTCATCGATTCCATTGATGATCGTGTTGACTCAAAAACAAGGATTAAAAAGATAGCTAAAACGATACTGCCGAAAACAGTGATTGATTCACTGAAAGCCATTAGACATTAATTGATTCACGAAAGGAAATGGCTTTTTGGGTAAGTACAAAAATCTGCTGGTAAATATCGGCCTGTTTACGCTGAATACCGTATCGACGAAGCTGATCACGTTCTTACTGGTACCGTTGTATACCTATTTCCTTACGACGGCGCAGTATGGCGTGACGGACATGTCATTGACCGTGGCTGGCTTGATTACTCCGGTCCTGACCTTGTCCATCGGCGACGCCACAACGCGGTATATCATCGATGATCCGAATGATAAGAAGCAATACATATCCGTCGGATTCTGGGTCACACTGTTCGGCTGTCTGCTTATGCTTCTGTTGCTTCCACTGCTGAATTTGCCAATATTTGGTGGTCTTGGAAACTATGAATGGCTTTATCTGGCATATTTTGTCTCGTCCGCATTCAACGCATATTTGGCGAATGTGGCTCGTGGCTTAAACCAGATAAAGCTCATCACCTGGGCATCCATTGCATCGTCTCTTGCATCCGCATCTTCGGCTGGCTTGCTTATCGGATTGCTTGGCTGGAAGGTTGAGGGATACTTCGTTTCTTTGATCTTCGGAGGATTGATCGCGGTCGTTCTGTATCTCATATTCGGAGGTTCTTGGAAATATGTGGCCCTTCCAAGCAAAGAACGTGATCAGCGGGTCCTCAAAAAGATGCTGCTGTATTCAGTGCCGTTGATGCCGAACGCCATTTTTTGGTGGGTCGGTACAAGTGTAAATAGGTTTTTCATTACCAGCATGCTTGGCATCGGAGCATCTGGCTTATTTGCTGCGGCCAGTAAGATACCTAACGTAATGAATATGGTTTCGTCCACGTTCTGGCAGGCATGGAGCTTGTCCGCATTCCAGGAGTTCAAGAAAACGGATACCGGCAAGTTCTACAGCAACGTGTTCGCTGTATTCCGTACATTCTGTTTTCTTGCGGCATCGGGACTCATGCTGCTCACTCCTTGGCTTGCCTCATTGCTGCTGCAGAAAAAATTCTATGATTCATGGCCTATCATACCGATTCTTATTCTGGCGTTTTTGTTTAATGTATTCGCGGGATTTTATGGGACGGTATTCACCGCGAGCATGAAGACTCGGCACTTGATGACATCTACTGCTGCAGCGGCGATTGTGGTCATCGTGCTGACTTGGCTGCTCATCCATGTTATGGGTCTGCAAGGTGCCGCATGGGCTATGGTCGGCAGCAATTTGGTCATGTACGTCATACGTGTGGTTATGGCCAATCAAATCGTCAAAATCGACGTGAACTGGCCACTTATGCTGACGAATATTCTGCTGGTATCCGTCCAAACATGTGTATTGGCATGGCACCCGGCTGCATATATGTTGGTATCAGCCGTACTATTCCTAGCCGTATGTGTGGTATCTGCCATAGATATCTACCCGTCCGTGGAGGCTTTGTCCGCTGCTGTCAAGGGCAAGGGGTCGAGAAATAGGCACGGAAAACACGTTAGGGAAACAAAGATTTGAGGAGATGAGCAAAAATGAAAATCGGAACGATCACTTTCCATTGCGCGTATAATTTTGGTTCCGCTCTGCAAACTTATGCGTTGAAGAAGTATCTCACTGATCGCGGGCATGATGTGCACGTTATTGATTATCGTAGTGAGGATTTCCGAAATTACTGGATTTTTCGGAAATATGGTATCAAATCGCTTGCCGTGGATCTGCTGTTCCTCCCGGGCAATCTACGTAGACGCAACAGTTTCCAGACTTTTTGGCACAGGCATTTTAATCTGACTAGCCATACTTATGAAGGTGCTGGCGCGGAACGCCAGCTGGCTCATGATTTGAAAGATTTTGATGCGTTTATTTGCGGAAGCGATCAAATCTGGAATCTGGATTGTACTCGCGGTCCTGTTCCGCCGTTCTTCCTTTCATTTGCGCCTGACAACACCAAGAAAATCGCGTATGCACCAAGTATGTCGCATGCCAAGTTTGAAGAGAAGAATTTCACCGCAGAAGACAAGAAGAGGATTTCCGGTTGGCTCAATCGTTTTGACTCGGTATCCGTGCGTGAGATTTCCGTTGCTGGGCAATTCCAGGAATTGACGGATAAATCCATCGTCGAAACGCTTGATCCGACGCTTTTGCTTGATCTGAAGGACTATCGGCATATTCAAGCACCCGAACTCCCGAAGAGGCTCAAAGAAGGCAAGTATATCTTTGCCTATACGCTGTGGCCGAATAAAGACATGGTGAAATATATTGATGAGCTCGCATCAGAACGAAATCTGACTATCGTTTACTACTCGAGGAATCCAATTCACTATAAGGCGCATTCCATCAACGTGTGGGGGATTGGTCCTGCTGACTTCCTCACGTTAATCGACAAGGCCGCGTGCATAGTATCTAACTCATTCCATGCCACGGTGTTCTCTATTCTTTATGGAAAGCCTTTCCTTACGTTTGGCACCGAGAAGAGCAGTTCTCGCATGAAGACTCTTCTCACTAGGCTTGGCTTGCCTGAAGAGCATTTGTTGCCGCCTGATTTCGAAGGCGGAACGAGAATTAAGCCGTTTGTGTCTAAGCTAGATGTTGCACGGCTCAATGAACTGCGCGCGACATCCGAGCAATTCCTTAAAATGGCGTTAGCATGAAATGAACAGATGGGTGCTTACCACCGTCTGTTCGATTAGGATTTGAGTGTGAGCTATCACATGACATTTTATTTTCATGTGGATTTTGCTGATACTATTTTCATCCCATAATATAATTATGGTTTAATTTGAATAAATCTAATTTGAATCCAGTGGACTCCAATACGTTCACACTCAAATCTTTGCCATCTGTGTGTTTTAAAATTGTTTTCTTTGTTTAAATAATTACCTAGCTATATAAATTACACTTGTTCTGTTTGGTAGTGCCCGAAGGTTTGCGCACTTAGGGTCGTGCCCGGGTAGTGCCCGAAGGTTTGCGCACTTAGGGTCGTGCCCGTCCATGGGACGATGATCAGTTCGCTTCCTGCAGGTTGTCATCGAGCCGGGACATGTCGAGGTAGCGGCGCGTGCTCCATTCGTTCGCGGTGACGTACCTGGTTCTGGCGCAGATGAGCATCAACGCGCTGTTGCCGTCCGGGAAACTGCCGACGACGCGCGTGCGACGCCGGATCTCCCGGTTCAGCCGTTCGATCATGTTGTTCGTGCGGATCCTCCTGCGGTGCTCCGTCGGGAATTCCGGCAAAAGGTAGGCGGTCGTCTCCCCGATGCCCTCGCGCAGGCAGCCGGCCGCCGCCTTGAGCTTCCTGGACTCCATCTCCGCGGCGACCGTCCCGGCCTTGGCGAGGGCGGATTCGCGGGACTCCATGGCGAATATCGCCTTCAGGGCCGCGGACGCCCAATCCCGGTGGCTGGGCGGCACCTTCGAGAGCACGTTGCGCATGAAGTGCACCATGCACCGCTGGTACTTCGCCCGGGGAAGCATCGAGTTCACCGTGGAGACGAGTCCCGCGCACCGGTCGCCGACCACGAGGCGCACGCCCTTCAAACCGCGTTCGATCATGCTTCGTATGAACTGCTCCCAGCTGGC
>ENA-OQJG01000179-OQJG01000179.1-human-gut-metagenome-genome-assembly--contig:-NODE-179-length-11428-cov-3.151756_pt1 | contig 11428 bp, 8 predicted proteins | sample MGYA00242601_ERZ504767 | MGnify/ENA primary metagenome ERZ504767 (study PRJEB26092, sample SAMD00036362) | human gut metagenome | host: Homo sapiens | study: EMG produced TPA metagenomics assembly of... | reverse complement strand
AAAATCCGGAGAGCTCAGGAAGCGCATGAAGGAACCTGCATGGCTTGTTCCGGACTGTTTTGTAACAGAGGATATAGATATGGGCGGTTTCACTATGAAGCTTTTATCCTCAAAGGAAAACCCAAATACAGAGCGTGTGATACTGCAGCTGCATGGTGGTGGATATATGGGGGCAGTGCGCAATGCATATTATGTATTTGCAGGCCTTTATAACGAGGTAAGTGAGGGCTGCTCCGTGCTCACGCCTGACTATCGCGTGGCACCGGAGCACCCTTATCCGGCAGCACTTGAGGATGCCATAGCCTGCTATAAATGGCTTTTGTCACAGGGCTGGTTTGGCTCGCAGATTGTGCTGGCAGGAGACTCAGCAGGCGGAGGCCTTGCAATGTGCCTCACCATGTATCTTCGCGACCACGACATGCCGCTTCCGGCAGGAATAGTAGCCATGTCACCATGGACCGATCTCACAGCAGGCGGAGAATCCTACGAGACAAACTATGAAAGGGACCCACTGTTTGGAAACACAAGGGACAGTCTCATCTACGTGAATGACTATCCCGGTGACCACGATAAAATGGATCCATACATATCGCCGCTGTTTGGCGATTTCAGAGGCTTTCCTCCAATGCTCATACAGGCGGGCTCGATAGAGATGCTCTTATCTGACTCGGTCGATGCCGCTGCAAAGGCAAGAAACCAGGGCGTTAAGGTGCGACTGTCAGTGTATGAAGGCATGTTTCATGTGTTCCAGATGGGATACCTCAATTTCCCTGAGTCCAAGCGTGCATGGGCGGAGGTCAAGCGTTTCCTAAAGGTGATTAAAGAGGAAGAATAAATGTAAAGTATTACAGGAAATTATTGTGGAGACAGATGATCCGGATGAAGGAATTATGATGTAGGAGTAAATAATTATGGCAAAGAAAATTTTAGTAGTAGTGGACGCACAGAATGATTTTATTACAGGAGTTCTTGGAAACAAAGAGTGTGACGTGGCAACAAATGTTATTGCAGAAGAAATCAGGTCAGGCAAATATGATGATGTGATATTCACAAGGGATACGCATGATGAAAACTATCTGAATACTCAGGAAGGAAAGAAGCTTCCGGTAACGCACTGTATTAAAGGGACAAACGGATGGGAAGTAGACGCTCGTCTTAAAGATGCAATGAAGGAGCGTGGAGTTGACTGTGACTATATTACTTATATTGACAAGCCGACTTTTGGCAGCAAAGAGCTTGGTGAACTGCTTGCGAGATATGACAACAGCGATACAGAGATTTATTTCTGCGGATTCTGCACAGGAATATGTGTAATAAGTAACGTGGCGATTGCAAAGACATTTTGTAAAGACGCAGAGGTGTTTGTAATAGAAAATGCCTGCGCCTGCGTAACGCCTGAAAGTCATAAGACAGCAATAGAAGCAATGAAGATGATCCAGGTAGGCATTAAGGGCACACCCTCATGTTAGCGCACATGAGGGTGTGCCCTCTGCCGTATTCCCGGTCTCCAGGTTTTCGTAGTTAGTCTAGTGAATTAAGCAGTCTTTCCTGTATAAAGCTGATAATACTTTCCCTTCTTTGAAATCAGCTCATCATGACTTCCCCTTTCAATAATGCGTCCCTGCTCCAAAACCATAATACAGTCGCTGTTTCTGACAGTAGAAAGCCTGTGTGCGATAACAAATGTAGTACGGCCATGCATGAGCTTATCCATGCCGTCCTGAACAATACGCTCAGTACGTGTATCAATTGAGCTTGTAGCCTCATCGAGGATGAGCACAGGAGGATCGGCGATAGCGGCACGCGCAATGGCTAGAAGCTGGCGCTGGCCCTGGCTTAGGTTTGCACCGTCACCTGTCAGTACAGTATTGTAGCCGTCAGGAAGCTGGCGGATAAACGTATCGGCGTTTGCCAGGCGGGCAGCTGCGTATACTTCATCATCTGTGGCATCAAGCTTGCCGTAGCGGATGTTTTCCATGACAGTAGCTGTGAAAAGATGGGTATCCTGCAAAACAATGCCAAGAGAGTGGCGCAGATCAGCCTTTTTAATCTTGTTTATATTGATGCCGTCATATCTTATCTTGCCGTCTGCTATATCGTAGAAGCGGTTGATAAGGTTAGTGATGGTAGTCTTTCCAGCTCCGGTGGTGCCAACAAAGGCAATCTTCTGACCGGGTGTTGCAAAAAGATCCACATCGTGCAGTACAATTTTCTCAGGCACATATCCGAAATCCACATCGTCAAATACCACATCGCCCTCAAGCTTTTTGTAGTCCACAGAGCCGTCAGCCTGATGAGTATGCTTCCATGCCCATAAGCCGGTGCGTTCATGGGTTTCGGTAAGTTTTCCGTTTTCTTCCTTAGCATTTACCAGTGTGACATAGCCCTCGTCAGTCTCAGGCGTTTCGTCGAGCAGTGAGAAGATACGGTCACATCCGGCAAGCGCCATGATGATACTGTTGAACTGCTGGCTGACCTGCGAGATAGGCATGTTAAAGCTCTTGTTAAAGGTCAGAAAGCTCGCAAGCTTACCAAGGGTCAGACCGCCAAAGCCTGAAAGAGCCATAACACCGCCGGCAAGAGCGCAGAGCACGTAGCTTAGATTTCCAATCTGTGCGTTTACAGGACCGAGCATGTTGGAGTACATGTTGGCATTGTAAGCGCTTTCAAAGAGTTCATAGTTTATTTTGTCGAAGGCTTCAATATTTTCCTGCTCGTGGGTAAATACCTTGACTACCTTCTGGCCGTTGAGCATTTCCTCGATGAAGCCGTTAACCTTGCCGAGGTCGCGCTGTTGTGCAAGGAAATAGCGGCTGGAGAAGCCTGCAAATTTCTTTGTCACGACAGTTGTTACGATTACCATCACGATAGTTAGTATGGTGAGCGGAATATTTAATATGACCATTGAAACAAAAACGCTCACAACAGTGATAGCACTGTTAAGTATCTGCGGAAGACTCTGGCTGATGAGCTGGCGGAGTGTATCGATATCGTTTGTATAAATTGACATGATATCGCCGTGCGCATGTGAGTCAAAGTATCGGATTGGCAGATCCTGCATATGGGAAAAGAGCTCAACACGCAGGTTCTTAATGGTGCCCTGTGATACGTAGATCATTATTTTGCTGTATGCAAACGTACTGATGACGCCGATGCCGTAGAATACGGCGACCCTTCCCATTGCTGCAAGGAGTGGTCCGTAGTCGGGATTTCCTGTCTTAACCAGTGGTACTATATAGTCATCAATCAAATTTTTGGTAAACATGGTTCCCTGCACATTTGCAAGTACACTGACAAAGATACATATCACAACAATTATGCAGGCAGGTAAATATTTCTTGAAAATAAATCCCATGAGGCGCGCAAAAAGCTTACCGGGATTTTTAATTTTGGGTTTTGGACCTCGTGGTCCTCTTGGTCCTGGCATCAGGCAGCACCTCCTTCATCAAAGTCTCCTCCGCCGTTTGTCTGGGAATCGTAAACATCGCGGTAGATTTCATTATTTTTAAGCAGATTTTCGTGAGTGTCAAAGCCGTCCACTTTTCCGTCATTCATCACGATGATACGGTCAGCATCCATGACGGATGAGATACGCTGTGCGATGATGAGCTTAGTGGTTCCCGGTATTGTTTTTGCGAGGGCAGCACGGATTTTTGAATCTGTTGCTGTATCTACAGCCGAGGTACTGTCATCGAGTATGAGTATCCTTGGCTTTTTAAGCAGAGCCCTTGCGATACACAGACGCTGCTTCTGGCCACCGGATACGTTGGTTCCGCCCTGCTCTATGTAGGTGTTGTACTTGTCAGGGAAGGACTCGATAAAGTCATCGGCGCATGCCATTTTGCAGGCCTCAATACACTCATCTGTGGTAGCGTTTTTGTCACCCCAGCGCAGATTTTCGAGTATGGTGCCCGAGAAAAGCACGTTCTGCTGGAGCACGACAGCTACCTTGTTTCTGAGAGTGTCCATGTCGTATTCACGCACATCGTGGCCTCCGACGATTACAGAGCCGGTGTCTGTGTCGTAGAGACGGCTTATCAGGTTTACAAGGGAAGATTTCGAGCTTCCGGTTCCTCCTATGATGCCGATGGTCTCACCGGATTTTATGTCTAGATTTATATCTGACAGAACCGGAGTTTCAGCGGTGTCTGAATATCTGAAGGATACATGCTTAAAGCTTATGCTTCCGTCAGGCACATCGTAAAGCGGTTCCTTTGGATTGTGCAGTGTGCTCTGCTCATTTAATACCTCGCTGATTCGTCTTGCAGATGCGAGTGAGAGTGAAATCATTACAAACACCATGGAGAGCATCATGAGGTTCATCAGAATATTCATGCAATAGGTGAGAAGAGCCATCAGATCACCTGTAGTGAGAGTGCTGCTTACCACCATATGAGCTCCGAGCCAGCTTATTAACAGGATGCAGGCATACACTGTAAACTGCATGAGAGGAGAGTTGTATACCACAAGGCTTTCTGCCTTCACAAATACGTCGTAGATATTCTGTGCTGCCTTTGAAAAACGTTTCTTCTCATAATCCTCACGGACGTATGCCTTTACAACGCGGATAGCGGATACGTTTTCCTGTACGCTTTCATTCAGGTCATCATAGCGCTTGAAGGCTCTGTCGAAGTATTTCATGGCCGCCTTGCTGATGAAAAGCAGTAAAGCTCCAAGCACAATGACAGCGATTAAGTATATTGTCGCAAGGCGAGGGCTGATGAAAAATGACATAGCCATCGCACATATTATGGATGCAGGGGCTCTCATAGCCATGCGAAGCAGCATCATGTAAGCATTCTGGATGTTGGTCACATCGGTTGTCATACGTGTGACAAGACTCGCGGATGAGAATCTGTCGATATTTGCAAAGGAAAAGGTCTGGATGTTGCGAAACATTGCAGCACGCAGATTCTTTCCAAAGCCCATGGCGGCCTTTGCACCATATTTTGCACCGAGACATCCTGTCAAAAGACCAAACAGTGCTGCGACAATCATCCACACACCCATGATATAGATATGCCTTGTGTCGCCCATATTGACACCGTTGTCGATGATTGATGCCATGAGAAGAGGGATTATGGTATCCACAGCCACCTCAAGCAGCATGAAAACAGGTGTCGCAATCGAAGCCCATTTGTATTCCTTTATTTGGGCACCTAGTGTTTTTAACATATGTTTTGTCCTTTCTTCTTATATTCATATTTGATTAAAACAAACTTCCCACATTTATGGTAATGTGGTTAACTAAAAAAATACTTGCATTTAATTAGTTAGTGTGCTAACTATATTATAGATATACTTTTTTTATTGTCAAGAAAAATCTATGAAAGGATTTCAGATATGAAGGAGTTTACACCGGATAAATACTTAGGACACAAGATAAACCGCATCAGCAGGAGCATAGACAGATATTTTGACAGAAAAAGGTGCAGTAAAACAGAATGTATACCGCGAAGCCAGGGTATGATGATTGGATATATAATGGATAATCAGGACCAAAATATATTTCAAAAGGATATCGAAGCAAAGTTTCATCTGTCAGGAGCCACAGTGACAAATATGCTTAAAAGTCTTGAAAAAAACGGCTATATTGCGCGCACACCTATGGAAAATGATGCAAGGCTTAAAAGGATTGAGCTGACGCAAAAAGCACTGGACCACGAAAACAGGGTGAGGGAAAATATAATGGTAATAGAGGAAGCCATGCACGAAGGCTTTTCTAAGGAGGAGTTTAACATGATGCTTGGCTTTTTGGACAGAGTGATTGACAATATGGAAAAGCTTAACAAGTAACAAAATAATTACAGAGTTGAAAAAGTAGCATAAATATTGTGGATTTTTTTGTGCAATAAGTCAAAATGCTACAAAATATTGTTGAGCGTATTGACATAGCAACAATATCTTGTATAATTTAGATTGTCATCAAAAGACAGATGCACAGATTTGTATTAAATAATATGGCATTTTATATGTAGCTATATCGTAATTGTTTGGTGAAAAGCCCGCTTTACATTGCAGGGCAGTGACATGAATTAATGATTACATCTCATTTATAGCTGCATATTTTGTGCCATTACACATGATAAAATGCATATATATAGTATGTGTATTGAATAACAACACTATATATAGTACACTACATTATATGAAATATAGTATACAGAGAGGAGAAATTTACATGAAAATCATCAAGCGAAGCGGCAGTGAGGATATATTTGATGCAGCCAAAATAGTAGCTGCCATTAGAAAGGCAAACGATTCAGTGCTAGACTATGAGAAGCTTACTGCTGATCAGATTGAGGAAATTGCAAGCAACGTGGAGACTGCATGTGAGAACATGAAGCGCTCTCCAAGCGTTGAGGAGATACAGGATATGGTGGAGAACCAGCTCATGAACAAGCGTGCCTTTACCGTAGCCAGAAACTACATTACTTACAGATATAAGAGAGCCATCGTTCGTAAGTCAAACTCTACGGACCAGCAGATTCTTAGCCTTCTTGAGTGCAATAACGAGGAGGTAAAGCAGGAAAACTCCAACAAGAATCCTACTGTAAACAGCGTGCAGCGTGACTACATGGCAGGTGAGGTGAGCAAGGATATCACACGCCGTTTCCTGCTTCCTGAGGATATAGTGGAGGCTCATGAGAAGGGGCTTATCCATTTCCACGATGCAGATTATTTTGCACAGCATATGCACAACTGCTGTCTTGTAAACCTTGAGGACATGCTTCAGAACGGCACAGTAATCAGTGAGACTATGATTGACACACCAAAGAGCTTTTCAACAGCCTGCAACATCGCTACACAGGCTATCGCACAGATTGCCAGCTCACAGTATGGTGGACAGAGTATCTCGCTTGCACATCTGGCACCATTTGTACAGGTCAGTCGTGAGAAGTTCAGAAAGCAGGTGCAAAAGGAATTCGAGAGCGTAGGCCTTGATTTGGATGAAGAAAAAATTAACGAGGTAGCAGAGCTTCGTGTCAAGGAAGAAATCAACCGCGGTGTGCAGATGATTCAGTATCAGGTCATCACACTCATGACTACAAACGGACAGGCACCGTTTATCACAGTATTCATGTACCTGAATGAGGTATCCGATCCGCAGACAAAGGCAGATCTTGCCGCAATCATTGAGGAGATGCTGCACCAGAGAATAAAGGGTGTAAAGAACGAAAAGGGTGTATATATCACACCGGCATTCCCTAAGCTCATATATGTGCTTGAGGATGATAATATCACAGAGGATTCAAAGTACTGGAATCTCACAGTGCTCGCGGCACAGTGCTCTGCAAAGAGAATGGTGCCTGACTATATTTCAGAGAAGGTCATGAAGGAGCTTAAGGACGGAGATGTGTATACATGCATGGGCTGCCGTTCATTCCTCACAGTGGACAGATGCTCACAGACAGCGGGCAATGTGGCACATGCCGAGAACTTTGATCCAAACAAGCGTAAATACTATGGACGTTTCAACCAGGGTGTTGTCACCTTAAATCTCGTTGATGTGGCATGCTCATCAGAAAAGGATGAGGAAAAATTCTGGAAGATACTTGATGAGAGACTTGAGCTGTGTCATAGAGCACTTATGTGCAGACATAAGAGGCTTCTTGGTACCAAATCCGATGTAGCACCGATTCTCTGGCAGAACGGAGCACTTGCACGTCTGAAAAAGGGAGAGGTTATAGACCCATTATTATTTAACGGATACTCAACAATCTCACTCGGCTATGCAGGACTTTGTGAGTGTGTACGCTATATGAAGGGAGTATCACACACAGAGCCAAAAGAGGGAACACCGTTTGCACTTAAGGTAATGCAGCGCTTAAACGATGCATGTGAGCAGTGGAAAAAGGAGTCAAACATCGATTTCAGTATATATGGCACACCGCTTGAGTCTACCACCTATAAGTTCGCGAAGTGCTTACAGAAGCGCTTTGGTATCATAAAGGGTGTTACCGACAAGAACTATATTACAAACAGCTACCATGTGCATGTAACAGAGCAGATTAATGCATTTGACAAGCTAAAGTTTGAGTCCCAGTTCCAGAAGCTGTCTCCGGGTGGCGCTATCAGCTACGTGGAGGTACCAAACATGCAGGACAATATCCCTGCAGTGCTTTCAGTAATGCAGTACATTTACGACAATATCATGTACGCAGAGCTGAATACAAAGAGCGACTATTGCCAGGTATGCGGCTACGACGGAGAAATCAAAATCGTAGAGGAAGAGGGCTCAGGCAAGCTTATCTGGGAGTGCCCACACTGTGGCAACCGTGACCAGAACAAGATGAGTGTAGCCCGCCGTACATGCGGCTATATCGGCACACAGTTCTGGAATCAGGGAAGAACCCAGGAGATTAAAGAGCGAGTGCTTCATCTGTAGAAGTTAAAGGAATTGTATTTGAGACAGACCATTCTAAAAGCACAACATAAAGCATAAGAAAAATAAAACCGTCGTAACCGGACCTTAAATGGCAGGGTACGACGGTTTTACTATGTGTTTTACTGAGTAATTATTTTAATTACTCATCAAACTTTTCGGCTTTATCGAAGAGCTCATAAACCTCTTTTGAAGGCTCCTTTGTGCAAAATGTCACAACAACGGCTGCGATAAGTCCTAAAACAAATCCCGGCAGCAACTCGTAGATTCCGGTTGATGTGAGGAATGCATACCACAATATATCAACGGCAGCACCTGTTATGATTCCTGCAACAGCACCCTTGAAGTTAAAGCGCTTCCAAAAGAGGCTGAGCATGATTGCAGGTCCAAAGGCAGCTCCAAAGATACCCCATGCATTGGAAACAAGTGCCATGATAGAGCCGGCATTAGGGTTTGAAGCGATGATGAGTGCTGCAACAGCGATTCCAAGAACTACAATACGGCCGGTCCACATCATCTCTTTGTCACTTGCCTTACCTTTTCTGATGACAGGCTTGTACACATCACTCGAGAAAGCAGATGAAGCAGCAAGCAGCTGGCTGTCTGCGGTACTCATGGAAGCGGCAAGCACTGCTGAGAGGAGTATACCTGAGATAACACCCGGGAAAATCTTTCTTACAATCTGGATGAAAACAAGAGAGTTTTCATTGATTGATTCGTCAAAGCCAAGGAAAAGTCTTCCGATTACTCCGATTAAAGTCGCAAAAAATACAATAAGCAGAGTCCATGTGATTCCGATTTTTGCTGATTTTTTCAAATCCTTCTGTGATTTGATGGACATGAATCTGATGATGATATGTGGCATACCAAAGTAACCAAGTCCCCATGCCAGTCCTGACACGATATCCTGCCAGCTTGAGAATGGATTTAAGTAACCGCCCGGGAGTGCTGACATAGATGATGTATCAAGCATAAATGCTGCAAAGATCGGTGCTATAAACATAGAACCAAGCACGAGCATGCCCTGGAAAAAATCGGTCCAGCATACAGCCGAGAAGCCGCCGAGGAAGGTATAGCCTACGATGACAACTGCTGCAAGATACATGGCAATCTGAGGATCCATTCCTATTACAGTGTGGAAAAGAGTACCACATGCCTTTACGCTTGATGCCGCATAAATAGTGTATGCAACCAAAAACACAATTGCACATATCACCTGCAGTGCAAGTGATTTGGACAGGAATCTGTTGGTCAGATACTGTGGAATGGTGATTGAGTCGTTTGCTACAATCGAGAATTTTCTCAGTCTCGGTGCTTCAAGCAGCCAGCTTATAGTGTAGCCGATTGCAAGTCCTACAGGAATCCATACCTGACCTAAGCCCAGTGCATAGATAGAAGTAGGAAGTCCCATGAGTACCCATGCACTCATGTCTGAGGCTCCGGCTGACAGCGCCGCAACCCATGGTCCCATCTCACGTCCGCCGAGGAAGTAGGTCTTTTCTCCGCCGTTTCTGTTTTTCACGAAGAAGAAGATACCGATACCCAGCATGCACAGCAGATAGACGATAAATACAATAATTTCTGATGTTTTCATTTGTAGTACCTCTTTAATAGTTTATTTAGTAACCATGCTACCACGTTAGCGTGATAAAGGCAAGAAAAACTTTCTCTTGACGAATACCCTGCGTTGACATATCATAGTATATAAGTGAAAGGGAGTAGCCGGCACAAGAGTGCTTACTTATCCGTCAGTACGATTGCTCATACATATATGACAGCAATCCGGAGAGTGATTAAATGGCGAGACTTTTGTTGTTTTATACAGCAGAAGTGTCGCCTTTTTTGTATATAAAAGCCTTCTGCTGATAAGACATAGATGTATCTATCAATTAATCAGGCATCCTTAAAAAGGACAGCAGAAGGAGGAAAATTATGATTTTTGTAGCAATTTTACTGCTTATAGCAGGCTTTGTAGCACTGGTGAAGGGCGCGGATGTGTTTGTGGATGGAGCGGCGGCGCTCGCCGGGAAATTTGGTATTCCGCAGCTTGTGATTGGACTGACGATTGTGGCGATGGGTACGTCGCTGCCGGAGGCGGCAGTCAGCATCACTGCGGGAATAAAGGGTAATGCAGGGATTACAGTCGGCAATATAGTCGGCAGCAATATACTAAATATCCTTATAATCCTGGGAGTGACGGCACTCATCACAAATGTAGCCATACAAAAAACCACCTTCAAATGCGAGATACCGTACATGCTTCTTATCACAGCGGTGCTTCTCGTGATGGGAATGACAGGCAATGAAATCACATTCATTGAGGGTGTTATACTGTGGATTTTTATTTATTGCATATCTGCTTTATTTGTATATTCTGGACAAAAAAGGGCAATGACAGCGGTGATGAGCAGTCGGTAAAGCTATATCCGGTATGGAAATGTCTGCTCTTTATTGTGCTGGGCGGTGTGTGCGTCGTAATTGGAAGCCAGTTTGTTGTAAACGGTGCCACGACCATAGCAAGAGCCTGCGGCATGAGTGAGCGCTTTATCGGACTGACAATCGTTGCATTCGGCACATCTCTTCCGGAGCTTGTTACATCTGTTTCAGCAGCACGCAAGGGAAATGCCGGTATAGCGATTGGAAATATAGTCGGCAGCAATATTTTCAATATACTCTTTGTAGTCGGAACAGTAGCTCTCATTTGTCCGGTACCGTTTGAGAGCAGGTTTGTGATTGATACAGTTGTGGCAATCCTGTGCGGTGTGCTCCTGTGGGTCGGAACGATAAGACATAAAGAGCTTGAAAGCCATGTGGAGTGGTGATGCTGCTTTGCTATGCGGCATATTTTGTATATTTGGCAGCTATGTAATGATGATTTTTTTGAATTGCGATGACTGTGTTTAAAAAGAGTGTGATGAAGAGATAATAATTAAATTTTAGCAAACCGTCAATAATTGTGCATACAAATCGACGCCTTGACATCAAAATGATTGAGATTTCGCACTAAATATAAACAATTAATTAAAAATAGCACTCTTACTT
>ENA-OQJG01000177-OQJG01000177.1-human-gut-metagenome-genome-assembly--contig:-NODE-177-length-11443-cov-2.507688_pt1 | contig 11443 bp, 9 predicted proteins | sample MGYA00242601_ERZ504767 | MGnify/ENA primary metagenome ERZ504767 (study PRJEB26092, sample SAMD00036362) | human gut metagenome | host: Homo sapiens | study: EMG produced TPA metagenomics assembly of... | reverse complement strand
TGGTGACCAATCTCCCAGATGATAACAGGCGGAATTGCCGAACAGTACCAGCGAGCAGGTCATGAACACGGCGCACGCCCATTTGAGCCCGGTGCCATGAGCGAGGCAGATCAGCACGATGCCCGCGGCAAGAGCCAGGGGAGTGGCGATGGCGTGGATCCAGCCACGCAGGAGCGGCTTTGGCCTGCCATGCACGTCGAGTCTGATTTTTGCGTTCGATTTCGGCGGGGACGATGCCTTCGATTTTTGCGGCATGGGCTTCGCCTTTGGCGATGGCACGTTTGGCTTTTGCATCCGCCTTGCGTCGAATGTTCTCGGCCTTATTGTGCGCCTTCACGCGAATGGTCTCAGCTTTCGCCTGCAGGGCCTGCTCGCGTGCTTCGGCGATGACCGCGCGTTTCGCCTCGATTTCTGCGTTTGTAGGTTTCGCCATCGGATGCCTCCACTATAAGTTACGGAACCGTAACCTACGTTAGCGTAACCGTCGGATATGTCAATCGGCGTTTCCGCATTATACGTGGGCATATGGTATGCAACCTCGCCATTGATGCGTATTATGGTTGCATGGCTGATTTCTCACATATCCTGATGACCCGTCCGGATTTCGGTGACGACGATCGTGAATGGTTGCACCAGTTGGTGGCCGATTGGCAGGTGATTGCCGATTTGAGTTTCGCCGACTTGCTGCTAATCCTGCAGAACGGCGAGGGCAAGTACATCATTGCCGAGCAATGCCGTCCGTCCACGGTGATGAGTCTGAGAGCCGAGGATGTGGTCGGCAACGTCGTCCCGGAATCCCTGTGCGCCGAGCTTGACGCGGCCATGGACTCCGAATCGGTGTTCCGCTCCTCGAAACTGCGTACGGTCGGCAAGGCCAAGGTCTGCAACGTGTACGCCCCGGTGCGTCATAATGGCAAGACGCTTGGCTTGGTGGTCCGCGAGACCAACATGGCCACACGCGAATCGAACGGCCGTTATGAGTCCGAAAGCATCAGCGCCGGCAAACAGCTGTATGAGATGATTCCGCGCGGCCAGTTCCCGTACCGTAACCCGGTTATGAACCAGCGCCATAACGCACGTGTGGCGGATGGCTTCATCGTGCTCACCGTCGACGGCATCGTCCGATACGCGTCTCCGAACGCCATCAGCTGTTTCCGTCGTTTGGGATCGGTCAGCACCATGCAGGGGGAGTATCTGAGCGAGATCGGCACCAAACTGCTGCATGAGAACGATCCGGTGCTGGAAACGCTGCCATTGGTACTGAGCGGCAAAGCCGCGGTGGATTCCGAATTGGACGCCAACAAAGCCGCGGTGTCCATGCGCTCTCTGCCGTTGATGGACGCCAATGGTCGCGTGGGTGGTATCGTGCTGTGCCGTGACGTCAGCGAATTGCGCCGCCGCGAGAAGGAATTGCAGACCAAGGACGCCACCATTTCCGAGATTCACCATCGTGTGAAGAACAATCTTCAGGCGGTATCCGCGTTGCTGCGCTTGCAGGCGCGCAAGACCAAGTCCGAAGAGGTCAAAAAGGAGCTCAAGGAAGCACAGCGCCGCGTGCAGACCATCGCCATGGTGCATGAGGGATTGAGCCAGACCGCCGATGAGATCGTCGACTATGACAAGGTCATTTCCAACCTGCTTAAGATGGCCGTCGATTTGGCTACGATGCGCGACCAGCACATCGATGTCGATTTCGTAGGCAAATTCGGCATGATGCCGGCACAGGATGCCACGCCGCTATCGTTGGTGCTTACCGAACTGATCACCAATTCGGTGGAACACGGTTTCGAAGGACGTAAGGAAGGACATATCACGATTTCCGTGGGCCGCGGTGGCAATAACCTCAACGTGGTGGTGGAGGATGATGGCACCGGCTTGGCGGATGAGGAGCATGATGGCATGGCTCGCTCTTCCGGATCAGGGCTTGGAACACAGATCATCAACACGTTCGTCACCAATGATTTTGGCGGAACGGTGCATTGGGAGCCACGTCGCGGTGGTGGTACCCGTGTGGTGCTCGACATGAAACTGCGTGCCGCGCAAGATAACTGACCTCTAGAACTGGAATGGCATATGGAAGGGCCGGTCGGATTCCATCGAATCCGACCGGCCCTTCCATATGCCCTGAAAAGAATCAGACCTGCATCTGCATGGCCTGCGAGCGACGTGCACGCATCGCGCGCCGCTTGAGCGCGCGCCGCTCGTCTTCGCTCAGACCGCCCCAAACGCCGTAGTCCTGATTGGTGTCGAGCGCGCATTTCAGACACGCGTCAATCACCTTGCAGGTACGGCAAACGGCCTTGGCTTCTTCGATTTGCTGATAGGCGGCACCGGTGTTGCCGACCGGGAAAAACAGTTCCGGATCCTTATCCCGGCACGCGGCCTTGGCTCGCCAATCGAAAGCACTGCTCATGTAATCGCCTTCCTCTTGCCATAAGTGGCGTTCTATCCGTTATTTAGATAACCACGAATCGGATGATTTTTCAAGACTTTTTCGCAAAAGAAGCCAGGTTTTTTTAGAATCCTTGGAATTCCGCGCATTGCACGGGACATGCCCGTGCTTGTTGGATGAAGACCCCACGCCCGGCAATGGCATAGTCATCGACGCCGAAACCGTCGAGAACCGCGCTGGGAATCCCCATCATCACATCGGTGGCTCTCTCTCCGCAAGGAAACGCAACACGTGTGAGGCAACGTTCAAGTAGGGTGCTTTGCGGCTTTTCCACAGCTGCGATTACCGTGACGGACGGATCGGCGAGTGCGGTCTTGAGCTTATCGGCTTCGGGCATGGCTGCGAAAGGGGAGAGCAATTCGTCGGCGTCATCCACGAACCATATGGTGCGTTCGTGCTGCGGCGATATTCTGCCGTCGTCGGTGGTCCATTCGCTGTTCGTCTTGCGTGTGAACCGGATGGTGCAGCGACCGGATTCATAGAGACGGCTGGCGCAGCAGAGCAACAGATTGGTTTTGCCGCTTCCGCATGCGCCAATCACGGCGATGTTGCCGTGTCCTACGTCAAGGAATGCGGTGGAGATGAGTACACCGTCGTCGCTCAAAGCAAAAGGCACATGGTGCCATGCCTCTCGCTGTGGCGCCGTCAAATCGTCTTTGCCTGCATGTGGTGCGAGCGGCGCGGAGAACAAAGGGGAGGGATTGGTGGTGCCGCTGAATGCCGATGCGGTGTTGATGGCATGCACCAAGGAATCAATGTCATGGACCGCGCTGCAGCGGAAAGGAACAGTGCGTTGACCGTCATGACAGTAAGCGGCACCGGGGAAGGCCGGTGGAATCAAAGCTGCATCCTTGGTGCCGATCAGTTCATTCGATTGCATTTGGTCGGTGACGCGTAGGCAGATGCTCAGCGATATGTTGGCCTTCATATCGGCATGGACCTGACCCATGGGATTTTGCGTGCATACGATGAGATGCATACCCAAAGAGCGTCCGAGCGACGCCAATCGATTGAGTCGCTGCATATAGTCGGGTAGACGGTCGCGCAATGCATGGAATTCGTCAATGACCACCACGAGCCGTGCAGGGGGATGGGAAAGCTGGTCGAATCTGGAAACGCGTTCGGCACTTACCAAGGCCTCCCTGCGTGCCAATTCTTGTTCTATGGCGTTCAGCGCACGGACGGCATGGGCGAGGTCAAGATCGCAGACGTTGCCCACGGTATGCGGCAGACGCTCCAAAGCGTTGAAGGTCGATCCTCCTTTGAAATCCAGAAAGACGAAATGGAGGGTTTGAGGACTATGCCGAATCGCCAATGCCATGCACCAACTGATCAGCAGTTCGGATTTCCCCGAGCCTGTGGTCCCCGCGACCATGGCATGCGGTCCGGATGATGCCAGATCTATATGGAATATGCCATGTTCTGACATGCCGATGCCGTTCGTTGGGGAACGGACAAGCCAATTACGCACGATGGTGCGCCATATGAGCGGGTCGTTGTCCAGGCCATGCAGATGCTCAAAACTTATGGACGGCATGTCGGCGAAAAGCTGAGCATGGTCGATTTCGTTTCCGTTATGATGCGTTGGAACCGGCGAATCGCTTCCAGTAATGGTGTTGCTGTTCGTTTCTTCATGCCTGACGCGCATGATCATGGTGATGAGCATCAATGCGCTGCCAAGCAGACTCGGAGCGAGCATCGCCGCATAGAGCCAATGACGTTGCATACACATGACAATCAGCATGATGAGCTGCGCCAGCAAAGGCGCGCTCCAACTCAATACAGTGAGATGTTGTTCGCTTATACGGTGAGGGGCCTTTTTGTTCATACGGCCAGCATGGGCAAGAGCGGCGGCATGCCGCAAGCCAATATGAGGGTTGTGGTCGGAGAATGTGGGTTATCCACATCCTCCGGCGTGTCGTCAGTTTTTGCTGTTCGGCCAGCGTGCCCACGGTTCCTGCGGAATGCGTGCCGTGTGAGAGTTCGGAGAAAAGCTGGATGTTCTTCGCGTCATCCAGCAGAACGCACGATCCGACCCCATCGACGTAATAGTCCGGATCGGTCCAATACACGCTTCCCGAAATGCCATCCTTGCCTGAGGCGCTTTTGAAAGCCAACGCCATCCGAAGCAGAGAGGAAGTCGATGCTTTCTCATCCACGGTTACGGAGCTCAACGCCGCTGCGGCGACCTTTTTGGTCTTGTTGAAATTCGTGAGCGTCTGTTTGGAAGCGCCCTTCTTGACGATGGCGTTGATCACCTGGCGCTGACGTGCGGCACGGCCGAAATCGCCTTGCACATCGGCATATCGCATACGGGAGAACGCCAAAGCGGTGTTGCCGTCCACGGTGTGGCATCCGGCGGTCCAGTTCATACCCGAATAAGGGTCATTCACATTCTGGTCGTAGCATAGGTCCACGCCTCCCAAGGCATCGACCACTTTGACGAGTCCGCCGAAGCGGACCATTGCCACATGGTTGATTTTCTGGCCGGTGATGTCCTCCACCTCGTTGACCAACTGTTTGCGGCTGTACAGCTGCGCCACGGCGTTGATCTTCATATAGCTCCCATCGATTTCCACCAGGGAATCGCGAGGAATGGAAATCAGCGAGGATGATCCTGTTTTCGGCTTGGTGAGTACAAGAATGGTGTCGGTTCTGAAACCTTCGACGTCACCGGCATCTCCGATGGTGCCCTCACGTTCGTACGGAGCCAAGAATAAGCCAGCTTTCGCCGGCGGTGTCCGCTTTGGATGTCAGCCAGGTCTGTTTGTTGAGCTGGTCATCGACCCAGTTCCAAGCGGAGAATACCCCTATTCCCAGTGCGAGAATCAGTACAAGGAAAATGGAAAGGACGATACGTCCGACGCGAGGTCTTCTTTTTGGCACGGAAGCCGTCGCTGGAGAGGATGGAACAGATCGGAGCGCCGTGGAGACGGAGGATGACCCCCGGAACTGCTGCGTTGGATTGGCCGTGCGGGTATGTTCTGGAGCGAAGGACACCGGAGATGATGAAGGGTTTCTTCTTGTCTCGCTCGTTGCCCGTGCCGCAGGCTGGAAGCTTTGCGGAACCGAGGAAGAAGGACGCGCCGTGCGTTTGGCCGGTTTTACAGATGATGCATGGTCAGAACGTTTCGCCGGTGCGAAACTCGCTGGCTGGCTCGGTGCGCTTTGCGAGCGGGAGGAATCCGTGGACGGCATGGTTTTTTTGCGTCCTGATGACGGAATGAAACTTGGTGGCACGCTCGTAGGCTCTTTTGCTCCTTTGCCTTCACTCATGGTTCCTCCAAAAAGATTCGTCCCTGCGTCATACGTTGAAAGGGGACGTGATTGCGTGGTCTACGTCAGTTCTTTGCCGGAACGGCACATACGGTCGCATTAAGGTATCGATCCGCAAGGCCGATGTACTGGCCCGTGGTCGCGTCATGAATGGAGCCGTCATCCGGGTCGACGGTGCCGCCAGTGCTTGGATCGACCAACGTGCCGTCGGATTTGGTGATCAGTCCCGTGACGGGATCGGGAGTCTCGGCAGTGGTGTCCGACTGGTTGCTGTCGGTCGTGCCGGAATCGTCGGAGCTGGCTGAATTATCTGAACTGGTGTCGGAGAAGTCGCCCGAGTTTGAATCGGCGGTATCGAAAATCGGCTTGCCCGCTCGCATCTTCTCCCAGAGATTGTCGGCTTCGTCGGTCCAGACGGAACGGTTGGGGTCGGACGGTGCTGGGACCACGGGGACGGTCTGGGTCTGCAGGTTGGTCATGGTGAAATTCTTCAGGCTCATGGCAAGTCCCGCCAAAGCCGCGGTATCAGCCATGCCTTGGGATATGTTGAGCGATTTCAGCGCGGATTTCGCCAGCTGGTACAGCTGCGCGGTATCAGTGAACAGATTCTTGCTGAGCGCCTCGCTCAGCAGCTGCTTGATGAGATACTGCTGACGTGTGGTACGCGAGGTGTCGGATCCGTCTCCTATGCCGTGACGGATCCGGGCGTACTGCGTCGCCGCAACGCCGTCAAGATGGTGCATGCCCTTGTCGAGATTGAGTCCGGTGTACGGGTCGTTGACGTTCTGCGGAATGCACAGGTCCACGCCGCCGACTGAATCAATCATCTTGACCAGGCCGGCGAAGTCCACGACGATGAAGTTCTGAATATTCAACCCGGTGAGACTGTTCACGGCGTTCAGCGTGCAGCTGGCCGCCGAGGAGAGATCTCCGCCGGTTTTGTAGGCACCTGCGAAGATGGAATTGAACATGACGTTATACTGTGCGGGAATCGTGCCCTTCGACGTTTCGCACTGAGGCACGTCCACCAGGGAATCTCGTGGAATGGAGACCAGGTTGATTTCCTTGCGGTCGGCGGAGATCTGCACAATCATGGCGGTGTCGGCCTGATGGTTGCCGATGACGTCATCGAAACTGCCTCCGATGGCTTGGTTCTCCGCGCCGTCACGGGAATCCTGTCCGATCAGCACGAACTCGATCGGCTTGCCGGAGTTCGGATCGATGATGGATGCGTCCGTATTCAGGGAACCCTGGCCGATCACGCCGACCGAATTGTTCTTGATGATGCCATTGACGTCCATCCAAGTAGCGGCAGCTGCAGTGCCGACGAACACCAGAGTCGCGGCGATTGCCGCGGCGACTGCGGTCCTGACGTGATGCTGCACGCGATATCCCAGGCTGTGACGTGGTTTCGCATCCTGAAGACCATTGATGTTAGGAAGCTTATTGCCGGTTGATGACGTTGCCACGGTGTTGCCTTCCTGATTGAGATGCGCGTTTGACGCAATGCTTTTAGAACCTACCACTATCCAAATGGGCAATTATAGGGTTAATGGCCGATTTTCACCGATTCTGCGACTGTAGACCCCAGATTGGGCTGAACTTTAGCATGGATTTTCTGAAATATAGGCATTGACACGGGGAAACTTGACAAAATTACATTGCGTGTGTGTAATTTGAAGCGGTGTGAAAGTATGCGCATAAAAGGTGCGCACACAATTATGGGAGGACTCATGTGGGGCGTGACTGATGAGTCTTCTGAGAATCCGCTTGCTGAACTGTGGGGTTTGTTCAAGCGGGATGATGACGTGTCTTGGCAGCACAAAGCGCTGTGCTCGCAGACCGATCCCGAAGCATTCTTCCCGGAAAAAGGCGGTTCCACCAGGGATGCGAAGAGGGTTTGCGCCCAGTGTGAAGTCCGTGAACAGTGTCTGAAATGGGCCATCGACCATGATGAGCGTTTCGGCATCTGGGGCGGTATGAGCGAGCGTGAGCGTCGTCGCTACAAAAAAGAGCACAAGGAACGGGCTTGAAGGCATGGTGCGTCCCGTGCGTACACTTAAATTATGAATTCTAACGCCAGCAGCGATATCCAGACAATCGTGACCGATGTGCTGAACAGCAGACCGTATACGCATCGGCAGGACGTCGATATGTCCGTGGCTGCGGTGATCACCGCGCAGCATGACCTTCGATTCCTCGCTTCTACCGTTGGAGCGGTGCTTGCGCAGCGCATGCTTCCAGGAATGATCGTTATCGCCGATTGCACGGGGCAGATCGAGCAGCCCATGCAGATGACCTTCGATGTCATTCACTCATCACAGGATGTGCTTACGGAAGTGCCGGAAGCCAAAACGGTGAGGGTCATTCTGGTGGGAGTGAAGCAGGCGGCGTCCTTCATGGACGCTGTAACGCGTGCGATGGATCAGATCGGCATTGATGCCGGCATCCGCGCGTTGTGGACCTTGCATGACGATTCGCGGCCGGCGGATGACCGGTGCTTCGAGACATTGCTGGATGCGTGGAGAAACACGCCGACAGCCGCGCTGCTCGGTGCCAAGCAGTTGGATTGGCAGGCGAAGAACCTGCACAATGTGGGTTTGTATGCCGGGCACCATGATGTCGTTTCCTTGGTGGTCGACGGCGAGCCTGACCAGGAGCAATATGACGGGCGTCAGGATGTGCTGTCGGTCTCCCTATCGGGCGCGTTGGTGCCGTTGGCTACGTTGCGTGCGTTCGAAGGGGCTGACCCCTGGTTCGGCACCTTCGCGGAATCCACGGACCTGTGCCGCCGCATATGTCTTGGCGGTGGGCGTGTCGTAGTGGTTCCCCAGGCTCGCATCGCCCACAGAAGAGCCCGATTCGAAGGAATCCGTTCCAAGAACGGGCGCCCTGTGGAAGACGAGGACGGTCGCATCGATCCGTATCTTGCCGTACGCGAGGCGAATGCCAAATACGTGTACACTGACATGCACCGTTCATGGTGGCCGTTGCTTTGGCTGTGGTCCATCATCCAGTCGTTGGGATTGGCCGTGCTTTGCTTGGCGCGCAAACAGCCGTATCATGCATGCTGCGAGCTGGCGATGCCGTGGCGTGCGCTGCTGCGTCTGCGGGGTGCTTGGCGCGCCCATGCGCGGTTGCGCAGGCAAAGCAAGGTCACGCTTAAATCGCTATCCACGCTGTCTGCGAATCATCGGCAGGTCAGGGAATGGCTCGACCGTCGCCGTGCGTTGCGCGACCAGAGGGATGTCGTGCTGCTCAGTCCTCTTGAGAAGGACCATCTGCGTAAACGGTTGCTGCGTAGATGGGGATTGGCCTTCGGCGCGGCGCTGATTGCCGGCATATGGATAGTCGTGCTGTATTGGGACGTGCTTCGTTCCGTATGTTCGGGTGCGTCGATGTATTCCGCACAGCTGTTGCCCACGGGCGCGAGCTTCACCCAGTTGCTTCATACCGCGACCACGTCATGGTCGTATGCCTCAGGCACGGGCATCAGTGCGCCTAACGCGCCATGGCTGTTGGTGCTTGCGCTGGCGTCGGTGCTCACTGGTGGACATGTTGCCGGAGCTGTCGGACTGATGTTCTTCCTTGCAGCCCCGCTCATGGTTGTTTTCCTTCTGGGCGCTGGCCGGCATCTTCACCCGCTCGGATGCGGTGCGCTGCGTGGTCGCGTTGGCGTGGTTCGCGTTGGCGTTGTCCATGGGACTTTATGATGACGCGGATGTCACGATGCTGACGGTCATGGTGTTTCTTCCGGCCGCTTTCGCCTTCTCGTTCCGTGCGGTCGGCATGTATCGGACGGAGGATCTGGTCAATCCCCACGCGTCGGTCCAGGCGGCGGCGGTTGCGGCGCTGTGTTTCATTCCGGTCGTCGCCGCGCAGCCGCAGTTGTTGCTGCCGCTGATGCTCACCTTCCTGGGATTCCTGCTGTTCGTCCGCTCCCATAAGCCCGCGTTGCTGCTGATTCCGCTTCCGGCGGCGTTCGTATGCGCGCCGACGTTGGTCAATGCCGTTCGTTTCGCTTCCGACGGTACATGGCGTCAGCTGTTCGGCAGCGTCATGCTGCCCTCCTCCACGCATGATGGCAAACCGGTCGTCGCGAATCTGTCCGATCTGTTGCTGCGGGTGTTCGGCATCGGCGCCGACGGTGGCGCATGGCGGTATGTGGCGGTTTCCATGCTGGCGTTGATCGTATTGCTGGCCGCGGTGTCATTGGTGTTGCCTTTCGTGCTGCGCGTGTCCCGTATGATGTGGATCGCCGTGTTCGCGGGATTGGCGACGGCCTTGCTGTCCGCGGCGATTGCGGTGGCCGTCGATGTGGATGGTCCGGTCTCCGGTTCCATGCTTCCGGGAACCACATATGCGATGATGGGCTTGCTCGCCTGCATCTGCATGATGTCGGGCGGCGCGGTTCGACGTTTCGTCATGCTGAGACAGCATGAGAAGACCGGCGCCGTCGAAATCGAAGGACGCGGCTCGAAGGCAGTGTCGATTGCCTCGCATGTGGGTCGTGCCGTATTGGTTTGCCTGCTGGCCGTCTCCGTCGTGGCCTGTGCGGGATTCAACTATGTCGAATGCGATCACAGCCAGGTAAAGACCAGCGATGCTGGACTGCCGATGGTGGCGACCGATTTCCTTGGGCAGGATGATGCACGTCGCGTGCTTGCCTTGCGTGCCGATAGCGCCGAATCGGTCAGCTACAGTGTGATGCGTACCGGTCGTGGCGACTTGATTGACAGCTCTCCCGCGCAACGCGTCGAAGTGGTTTCGGGACGTTCCGACGGGTCCAGCAGAACCATTGCGCAGGATTGCGCCCAGTTGCTGGCCAATGCCGATTCCGATGCCATCAACGAGCTTGGCAAGTTGGGTTTCGGCGGCATTTACGTTATCAAGCAGAACGGCGACAAAGCGCAGCGAGAGGCCTCGAACCAGCTCAATTCGAACATTGGAGCCTCCGACGGGACACAGAATGTCGTCAGTCTGGATAATGGCACGTATTATCGTTTGACGGTTCAGGATCTATCCAAGCAGCATATCGATCGAAGCGGGCTTGATAAGGCCGGCTCAAGTGTGTGGCGTCGTTCATGGCTGTGGTGCATGGGCGTCGTTCTTGTAGCGTATTGCCTGGTGGCGCTTCCGCGCATTCGTCGTCAGGGTCTGGAGGAAGCATGAGCAGACATTCTCGTCCCAATACGCCTTTGCGTATTGCGCTTGCCGTAATCTCGGTGTTGCTCATCGTGGTCCTGATGGCCGTGACGCTCATATACCGGCCATCATGGCTGCATGTGGACACGCCCACGGTGGAACGCTCCTCGGTGGGTCGTACCGTCAGCCCCCGGCAGCGGCAGACGTACTGCCCGTCTCGCATGACCATTGCCGATACCGATGCCTATGGAGATAGCGAATACCAGGCATCCAACGGCAATATCGCGTCTTCCGCGAGATACGCCGCCTTCGGTTCGGTGTTCCATTCATCCGTCGCCTCGATGGGAGCCGACATGACGGCATCCGTGTCGATGCTGGACAAAAAAGACGACTCGTCCGATGACATCTTTGTGGCTTCCGGCAATGTCGATGACGGCTCCCGATTGCAAGACACGCGTCTGCTGACGGCTTCGAACGGTACCGGCGCGGTTTCCTCAGTGATGTCATGGGCCACGGACGGTGATTTGAAGGGCGTATCAGCAGCCTCCTGCGTCGTGCCGGCGCTGAAAC
>ENA-OQJG01000175-OQJG01000175.1-human-gut-metagenome-genome-assembly--contig:-NODE-175-length-11463-cov-2.518525_pt1 | contig 11463 bp, 14 predicted proteins | sample MGYA00242601_ERZ504767 | MGnify/ENA primary metagenome ERZ504767 (study PRJEB26092, sample SAMD00036362) | human gut metagenome | host: Homo sapiens | study: EMG produced TPA metagenomics assembly of... | reverse complement strand
ATAGGCGAACGATTTGAGCGTATGACCTTTGACGGTGATGCCGCCGCAACGCTGCGTGATGATTTCCGGAACCCTGGCATTGGGGGAGGTGAGTCTGCCTTCGACCTTCGCCGTACCGTAGGTGCTTCGCGACACGTGCGGCACGGCTGAATGCTGCTCCACAGCCACTGACGCGCTGGGGGTGAATAGCGAACGCTTGTTGAGACGGATGAGATCCGGATCGTCCGCACCGGAATCATGTTCCTGCCCGACGCTCATTCCCGCACCTCCTCATCCGTATGGTTCAGCATGAGGAATTCGTGGATCGCCTTGCGGCGTTCGGAAATCTCCTCATCCAGAAGTTTGGTATCGGTGTTGTCGATGATACGCTGCAGCAGTTCGCCGAGAGTGGAAAGTTCCTCGTCGTTCAGGCAGTCGAGCATATGAACGTCGGCTTCGATGGGTTTGGACGGCTTGGGCCGTGGAACCGTTCCCCGTCTTGCCGCGTCGACGTTCCGCACGTGTGTGGTGGCGCGAGCCACGGTCCGGGCACGTGTCGTTTTGAGCTTGGTGTGGATGAGCAGGATGTTGAGTTTGTGGATTTCGTCGATGATCTGTCTGCGTTGGTCGACCATGACATCCCCCTTTATCTAGTCATATTGTCTAGTATCATAGCGCATAGTGTGGGGTGACATTGCCTTTGCCTGTTATAAAAAGAAAAAAGAGAGGTTCCAACCATCCGTGGTTGAAACCTCTCATATAGGTCTGCGTAGTCGACTTACTTGGTGACGGCCTTCTTCAGCAGGGAGCCGGCAGAGATGCGAACGCCGTAGGTTGCCGGAATCTCGATGGTTTCGCCGGTGCGCGGGTTGCGGCCGGTGCGGGCTGCGCGCTTGACGCGCTCGGCGGAGAACAGGCCGGTCAGCTTCAGGCCTTCGCCGGACTGCATTGCCTCGACGAACACGTCCTGGAAAGCGTTCACCGCAGCCTCAGCCTGAGCCTTGGTCAGGTTGGACTTCTGGGCGATCTTCGAGACGAGATCAGACTTGTTGTATGCCATAAAGCATCCTTCTTGAGTCAGGGGATATTCCGCTTATGAACATCCACGTTCATTGCAATGATAGCGCACGCATGTGCCAAAAATGCCATTTTCCAAGGGTTTTGGCCCTTTTGATTCAGCATAGGGGGAGAAAAAACCCTAACGGGGGGTTGGGTTAGATCAAATTATGCCTGTCCAGCCATTTCATAGCCACGGCTCCCATTGGAATTCTCAGCCAATAGAAGGCGATTCGGTAGACGAGAGTAGCGGAGACGGCGATGGTGGAGGGGATGCCCACGGCGGTGAAGGCCACGGACAACGCGGCTTCGACCGCGCCAAGGCCGCCTGGTGTCGGCACTGCGGAACCGAGCGTATTCGCCAGCAGGAAGATGAATGTGGTCTCCACCGGATTGGTGTGGCATCCGAAAGCCATCAATGCAATCCAGAATCCCAATCCGGTCGAGATGTTGAGCACCAATGCGCCGAGGATGCCGAAGGCCAGCTCCTTCGGGTGGGACAACACGTTGACGAGACTGCGTGCGTAGGACTTGACGATGGGCAGGTACTTCTCCGTGACGATGTGCCGCACCGGGGGGAATGGGCCATGGCCGCGGAAATCACCAATGCGACGATGGTGATCACCAAAATCAGCGTGTTGGTGGGAATCATGCCGGACAGTGTGTTGCGTCCGGTGAAGATGCCGATCAGCAGCAGCAGAATGATGGTGGTGCCGCCCTGCACCGCCCATACGGCGCTCATGATGGCGGTGGCCGCGGTATTGCGGTAGCCGCTCTTGCGCAGGAACTGCAGGTTGACAAAGGTCCGGGCCGACGCCGGCGGGGCATGGAGACCGCGGTGAAGCCCGAAGCCATTTGGGAACAGTACAAGCCGATCGGATTGCGTTTATCGGCATCCATGAAACAGCCAAGGGTCATGGCCGATCCGAACCAAGCCAGCAGTCCGAACAGCACGCATACCAGAGCCATGGCGATGTTGGCCTCTTTGACCGCCTTGATCATTTCGGCCGGTTGAATCTGGGTGAACACCACATACACGGCGACGACCAGCAGCGCGATCGCGATGAAGGAACGGAAACTGAACCGCGACAGCGTAACCGTTTCCATGGAATCCGCGACCTCCTGCGGAGCCAAAGCCGCGATACGGGAACGCAGCGTGTTGAGCATGTGCTTGTCGCAGGCGGGCAGGGCGCGTATCGCCGCCGGAACCGCCGCCTTCTGGATGAATGGCGCCAGGTCGATCAGTTGCTCGTCGCCCCACGTCCTGCGGGCGCATGCGATCGCACGGTCGATGCCGTTCAGCGCGCCGAGCAGAACCAGCAGCTGTACTTTGTCCAGCGCATAGTTTGGCGGCGCGCTGCCATAGTCGCCATTCTGCCATCCTGCGATCACCGGCTGTCCGTTTTCCATGCGCGACAACGTTTCGGGAGTGATTCGACGATGGGTGAAGCCGTGCCGGTGCGCTTCGGACAGATAGGTCATGAACAATTCCATGTCATGGTCGGACATGGTGTTCGGATTGCATTCCAAGGGCATGTGGTCGCGGTGAAACACCAGAATGGACGATTCGCTGCTGTCTGCGACTCCGTAGACTCCCGGCACCGTCAATCCGGCGTTCTGTTAGGCCGAGAATCATCGCGTAATGGTGGTGGATGGCGTCGAAGGAGGAACGGTCACGGCGCATGGAGACCCCGGTCAGCCTGACCCATTGCCATAGCTGGTTGAGATAGCCTGCCATATGCACTTGGTTATCGAGAACGGATACCGTGTATTGGTGGCCGTCGACGTCGATGGCGTCGTAGATGCGTGAGTTCTCGGTCAGATCATCGTCCAATGTGGTCTTCAGCATGCCGGAATCGGTGTAGGTCGCGAGCCTGCGGGAGAGCGACGCCACGTCGATGCCGATGGAACGGAGCGCCTGCGCCACCTGGTTGCCCCAAGCTCCGTTGGTCTGTGTGCCGAGCATGAAACGGATCAGCATGCCCAAGGCACGTCCCGCGGCAAAGGAGACCAGCACGCCGGAAAGCGAATTCCATGACAGCACCACGAACAGCACGGCGACCGTGTAGAGGATGTTCCAGCCCCATTTGGTGCCGGAACGGGTGCGACGCGGTCCGGCGACGGTAAGGAATGAGGCCATCGCCGCATAAAAATCGGGAAGCAGTCCGGTTCCCACGGAAGTGCCGTTGGACATCATGGACATGATGAGGGTGTCATTGCCCGAGCCGCTGATAAGAGCGGATATGCCCCATATCGCAGCGAAACCGAGAATAAGGGCGATGGCGGAAACCACACTTTGCAGCCATTCCTTGGCGATGAGCAGCTGGATAAGCACGCTGACGGTAATGAAAACTATGGCGATCTGCTGCAACAGCGATGTCGGCACATCCATGAGCCAACTGACCACGTGGCCCGCGGAACGCACGTCGGACTCCACTCCGGAGGTGGTGCCATGCAAGTAGATGGAGAACAGGATGACGGCCGCGCCGACAAGCACGGCGAACAGCGCATGGAGCAGATCCGCGAAATCGCGGTTCCGTTTCGGCGGAACATCCTCAATGCGCGTTTCGTGTTTTGCTGGTTGGGAAGTCGTGAGTACACTATTGACCTGCTTTATAGGTACGTGGGTGAATACGTCCGGGTGACATGCACCTATTATCGTCTCCGATGATACGCCTTGGGGCGACTGTGTGAAAACACAGCCGCCCCAAGGCGTATCATCCGCAAGATGAGTGTGGCGATGCGTTGTCAGCGGTCGAAGTCAACCAGCTTGCTGGCAACTCCGGTGTATGTCGCCGGAGTCAACGCCTTGAGACGCGCCGCAGTGGCTTTGTCGAAGGCCTGCTGGTCGATGAACCGTTCGACGTCATCCTTGGAGATCTCGTGACCGCGCATGAGCTCCTTGACCTTCTCGTACGGCTTATCCATACCCGGCAGTCCTGCAAGCTCGCAGGCGCGCATGGCGGTCTGGATCGGCTCGCCGAGCACCTCCCAATTGGAATCGAGCTCGGCCTGGATGGCAACATCGTTCGGATGGATGGAGTTCAGACCACCCATCAGATTGTTCAACGCCAGCAGCGAATAGCCCAGCGCGGAGCCGATGTTGCGCTGCGTGGTGGAGTCGGTCAGATCGCGCTGCCAACGCGATTCGACCAGCGTCGCCGACAAAGTGTCCAATAGCGAGCAGGAGATCTCCAGATTGGCTTCGGCGTTCTCGAAACGAATCGGATTGACCTTGTGCGGCATGGTGGAGGAACCGGTCGCGCCCTTGACCGGTACCTGCGCGAACACGCCACGGGAGATGTACATCCACACGTCCACACACAGGTTGTGCAGGATACGGTTGGTGTGGCTGATGGTACCGTACAGTTCAGCCTGCCAATCATGCGATTCGATCTGCGTGGTCAACGGATTCCACGTCAGACCCATACGGTTGGTGACGAACTCGCGGGAGACGGCCACCCAGTCAACATCAGGGCAGGCGGCCAGATGCGCACCGAACGTGCCGGTCGCGCCATTGATCTTACCGAGATATTCCTGGGCCTTGACCTTGTTGAGCTGACGGTTCAGACGATACACATAAACAGCCAGTTCCTTGCCCAGCGTGGTCGGCGTGGCAGGCTGTCCATGGGTCAGCGACAGCATGGCCTTGTCGCGGTAGGCGTCGGCCTTCTGTGCCAGATGGTCGACAATGGCCTGGGCTGCGGGCAGCCACACCTGCTCCACACCGTTCTTCACGCAACGGGCGATGGACAGGTTGTTGATATCCTCGGACGTGCAGGCAAAATGCACGAGAGTCTTCAATCCGGTCAGCTGGGTGTCATGACCCAACACATCGGCGGCCTTCTCCAGCTGGTCGTCGATGTAATACTCCACGGCCTTCACATCATGGTGGGTCTTAGCCTCATAAGCGGCATGCTGGGCAATGCCTTCGGCTCCGAAATTCTCCGGAATGGAACGCAGATACGCCTGCTCATCATCGGTGAGCGGCTTGACACCCGGAACGATGGTCTGATTGCCGTTGCCCTCGAAACCGTTGGCAAGCAGAATCATCCACTCGACTTCGACGCGCATGCGCTCGCGGTTCAACGCCGGTTCGCTCATGTATTCGACAAGGGGAGCGGTCTGCTTGTGGTAGCGGCCGTCAAGAGGGGTCAGTGCGATTGCGGGGGAGATGTCAGTAAGCTTCATAGACAACAGCATACGTTCAGCCGTGAACCATTGGTCCCGTCATTTGCTGATGCGTCCCTCATAATACTGGACCTCCTCCAGCTCGCCTTCCACGACCTCTTGGAAATGACGGTCATGGTCCAGCACGGATTTGTTTCCGGTGTCGTAGGCGTACCGGTATCCCGCTTCATGGTATTTCGGGTAGTGCGTGGAGTTCTTCTCCCCAGACGAATCACTGACTTCGGCTCCTGGAAAAGCCCTCTTCGGCGCATCCTCCTCATGGACGGAGCATCGTATGGTGAGCCAGTTCTCCGTATGGGGGTTAGCCTCCCCGTCAAGTGCCGCGATGCCTTCATCATCCATCTCGATGGCGGTGACCCGTGTTTTCTCGGGAATCTCGAAATTCGCTATCGGGGAGCCAAGCGTGGCGATATGTTGGATGTCGTATTTATCTTGGAAATCCGTCGCCGCCGCTGCCGCGATGATGCCGCCCTGCGAATGGCCGACGATTTCCACGGGATCATCCGGCTGGATGCCGGCCTGTTTCATGGTCTCATCCAGGAAACGGAGGCTTTCCGCGGTTCCGCGCTGCCGCTCATCGGCACTCATCAGCTCGAAATTGGTGTACCAGTCCATAGGCGAATCGTGATTGCCGTCGGTCCCGGGAATGATGATCCTCCAAGCATATGTGCCATTGGCTTTGCGGTACTTGCAGCATGCGATGGTTCCGTTATTCCAGACCGCTTTCATGTTCGCCGTTGAGAGGTCCTTCGGACAGCCGCCGTTGGTCGGCGATGGCGTCCTTCGTGCTTGTACCGCCTCTGACCACTTTGGTTTTCGGATACACACGGGTTACGGAGAGATTGTCTCCATGGTCTTTGTCGAAGTACGGTATGAGCAGTCTGTCGATTTTCTTAAGACCGCGATTGACCGAGCCTTTGCCGGAAAGCCCCTCTGCTATAGCCGCTCCCGGTTTGGTGACCATGAATAAGGTTTTCGTGATGTATTCCAGGATGGACGTGTCTTTTGAAGGCCGTTCCTGTATGTTCAATCGGCTCGCATGCTCTCCGAGGACGCTCACGAAGCTTTCCTGCATCCATGCGGTGGATTCCACAAGATAGAATTTGTTGAATTTCCCCTCTTTGGCGTAACTGCGTCTTACCCCCATCAGTGCGCTGGCGGTCAAGGCGAGAATCGCGGATTCCCGTGATGACATGAAAAGCCCGCGTAACATGATATTCAGCCCTTTCCTGCTGGCTTCCTCAGCTTGGGCGTATAAGGATTGGGTTTGTGCGATCAATGAGGATAGCTCATTAAGCTGGGATGCCATGGATTGCAGGGCCTCGGCATGCGCTTCGCAACGTCCGAGCAGCTGCCGGTACGGCAATTCGATATGGTCCTGCGCCGTACACCGTGGACTTGCCCCGGTCAAAGCGGACAGGAGCGGTGTGGCGCGAGGGTGGATTTTGAGTTCATAGCCTGCGGCAATGAAGGATCTACGGGAAGTGCCAAGACGATTCGCTTGGTCTCTGAGGATTCTTGAAGCATTGAAGTATTCCCGGTATTCGGCGGTGGTGAATCTCTTTCCGCCAACGATGCGGGCCGTCACTCGTTGGTTCATGCCGCACCTGCCGACCAGAGAAGACGTGACGTGGCGATCATATCATCACGTAGCAGAGCGGATTGCCGTGCGATGCGATCGAGACGGGTGCGGTATTCCTCGGCCGCGGTGCCGGTCCAGTCGGCCAGTCTGTTGGAGGCTATTGCCGCATCAAGTCCATCGAGAAGCCGTGACGCGGTAACAAGTTTCGCATTGATCAATGTTTGGGTGGTCCGCACGCCAATTCGGCAACGACAGGACATTCCCGACAGGGATGCCAACGAATTGAAGGCTGCGACGCCTGGGGCGGCACCAAGAAAAGCATTTGAAACGTTCATGGCAGCCATTTGACCACATTCGGCGTTGACGCCAATCGGAAAACAGAGCTTGTGGTCAAAGAACGAGTCTATGAAAAACCGTCGGCGTGTCGTTATTGGAAAAACAACGAAAACCACGTCGACGGCATGTGGATAACTATATTCGAAAAAGCCCCCTACCAGGGTTTGGTCTGCGAGGATGACGTGCTTGGGTTCTTTTTCGCAGCCGAACCTGAATCGTCATTGGGATCCGATTGCGTGGATTGGGCGTTCTGAGCCAATAGCTCCTCTATTTTCCGACGTTGTTCGTCGGATAGGTTTTCGTCGTTCTTGTGACTTGATTTACCCGATTCCTGAGCGTCGGCGGTGTTTGAATCCGTGGAAGCGGACTGATCGCTCTGCTCGGCTTTGATCTTCTTGGACGCGTGATCCGTAAGCTGGCTGGAAACATGACTGTTATGCTCGATTGATTCGCGCACTTGGGGCAGCAGCAGCGGCTTCATGGCTGATGCCTCGTTGAATTGGGCGTCCGTCTGCTGTTGCCTGGTGTGCAGCTTGTCCCAATCGGCATCGTCTTTTCTGCTGGTCGAGATGTTCTCCTGCAGGCTTTGCGTGGCCTGGTTGTAGCTATTGACGGCTGCGAGATTCACTATGGCCCATAGGGCGGCCATGACCAGCAACGCCGCCATGACGGCCAAAACGATGCGAACCGTCAGCGAGGCACGCGGTTTCATGGTTGTTCTGGTCATAGCAAACTCCTCGACTGAATTATCCAAGCCCCCAATTCGCATGCGAGCAGCAGCAGCGTGACGATGGCCAGTGGCCATACGACGGGCATCGTCCTGGTGCGCTTCTTGGTGGTTTGGGTGACTCGCCACTTATCGGACGCTTCCTTGGACACGCCGTCACGCATGGTGTTGGAGGCGTTCAACACCAGCGCGGTACCGCTCAACTCGTCGGCGATGGACGCCATCTCATCCTTGTTCATGCGTGACACTCCGGGTTTGCCGGTATCAGGGTCGGTGACCCACTGGTCCGCATTTCCATCGACGCCGTCGGCGATTACGGGAATGTTGCCTCCCTGCTCGCTGCCGATGGCTACGGTGAAGGCATCGGATAGGTATCGTCGCAATGATGAGAACGTGCGCCGTGCCTTTGATGAGGTCTGTTCTCCATCGGAAAACAGGTACAGCACGATCGCATCATCGGGATGCTGATCATGAATGGACTTGCAGGTCAGCAGCAGCTGGTCGATAGGGGCATCCAGCGTCGAACCGGCCGAAACGGAAGTCGCCTCGGGCGCGAGTGTATCCGCCCAATTGTCGATCGCGTTCGAATCCGGGGTCAACGGCACGTCCAACGTGCCGGAAGCTCCGAATCGCAAAGCGGCGAAACTGGAATTGGGATATAGCGCGGTGACGTCCTTCACGGCTTGTTTTGCCACGTCGAGACGGCTTGACTGTTCGGCTGAACCATATTGCGCGTCTTTGACGGCCATGGAACCGGTCACGTCAACGGCCACCACCACGTCGGTGGCGTTCACCGCACGGCTATTGGTCGGCGCCACGATACTGGGCGTCAATGCCATGACCGACACCGTCAGACAAAGCAATACGCGCCGAACGCATGCCCAAACGGTTTCGTCGCTGTCAGCGCGGCGACGGACATGCAATACGATCTGCGCAATGGCGCAGGCCAGCAGAACCACGGCGACGGCTCCGCCGACAGGCCAACCCAAAGCAGGGGAAAGCGTCAGATGGTTCATCTCCTCAACCTCCAAGCCAATGCCAGCCAGACCATCAAAACGATGGCCAAGGCCAGTGTCCACCATCCGGGAGCATCCACCATGGCGGCCTTGTGCTCGACTCGTTTTCATGGTTCCGCCGAGATTCGATTTCCTTGACCAGCGAAGAGACGGATGCTCCATTCGATTGGGTGAGAACACCCATGATGAGCTTCGATGGCGGATTTGAATTTCTGGGTGGTCTCGTCGGCCTCGCTTTGCTTCGGTCCGGAGAACAATCCATCCACGGTGATTTGGGCCTGCTTGGTCAGGTTCAGTGCCTCGTCAAGCGTATAGGTTGGTTTTCCGGAAACGACGTTGTCCGTGGCAAGCACGATGGATGCGGCGCGTTGACGCTCGGCATTGTCGGCGCTTGCGTTCCCATAGGCGAATCCGGGAAGCATGGCCGCGCAGCTCACCACGCCATCGCCAATCAGCGAATGGACTCCTTACGGTTCTGCGTGCCTTCCAGCCAGTCGGAAATCGCCTGATAATCGCTGTCCTTCATCTTGTCGATATCGTCTTGGGACTCGACGCCTGCGAGGATGCTGCTGGCTTTGTCAAGCTGTTTGGACACCAGTTCGTAGTCGTCGGTCACGGAAAAACGGTACGTGACGTCGAATTGAAGATGCTCAGGCCGATTCTCTCGCCCTTGAAGCTGTCGACGAGTTGACGGTAGGTGTCGATGACCTCGCGGTCGTAGGGGAGCGCCGAGCCGGAAACATCCAAGCACAGCACGATGTCTCGGCTGCTGGCCTTCTCCTCGCCTTCATCCACGGTGCTGGGACGTGCCACCAGAGCCGTGGCGAGTGCCAACGCGACCACTAGAAGAATCACCGCCAAACGTGAAAGAACCCTCCACTGGCGGAATAATCTCGATGCGGATTCCGTGTTGAGGTCATCATCCAGGCTGAAGGTGCGGGCACTCTCGATGCCATCGGTTTTGTGGCGCGCGGCCACCAGCAACGTGACGCCGGCAACGGCCAGCACCACGATGACGCCTGCCAGAAAGGCCCAAGGCCAATGCCATGACAGTTGCATCTATCGCCACCTTTCCACAAGATTGGCCACCCATTCGCCAGCCTGCTCGACCGTGGCCTGCCTGGCGATGTGATTGCGCTCGGCATCCGCGAATTCCGGCGGATACAATGCCTCGATGGTTTGCCTGAGCAAGGTGAGACCCTGCTGGTTCCCCGTGGTCCGAGGCGTCTCTTCGATGTCGGTGAGCGTCTGGTTGCGCACGTCCGTTCCGGTGGCAGTGGAAGCAAAATCCCTGGCGATTGCGGCCAGCTGTGCGAAAGCCTCCTCGCGCTCCAGCTCCCCCCGGGCATGGCGGGACACAACATCATCGATACGCTGATGCCAGACGGTTTTGCCGGCAAGCGCGTCATGTCGGCCGCGATTGACTATTTTTGCGGGCTTCCGGCTCGGCCGGGCAAGCCAGACCACAAGAGCCACCAAAACGACGGCAAGCAACAGACAGACCGCGATGACGACGGCCAAACCGTTCTCAAGATGAATCTGGTCCTTGATGACGAGGTCATCCTCGGCAAGGAAGAGCATCATGCCTTGTCTCCCAACGACAATACGGACGGGGCTCTCAATTGGTTACGTGTGGACTGGGCCAAAGCCGTGGAAACCATGCGCACGAACTCATGGAACATGCGTTCGCTGGAATCGGATCGAATTACCGTCGAGTCACAGCGATTCAGCTCATGGCGAATGGACGCAGCCAGGTATTCACGATGCGTTCGCACTTGCCCAGCTGTGTTTTCCCTACGCAGGAACGCAGGCACGCGTCGTTTTCCAGCCCCGTCAAGCACCACGCGCGCATGGCTGACATCAAACGGATTGATGGTGGCCACATCGATGAGCACCATCGGATGTGTCCTTGCAATCGTGCGGATGGCGCTCAAATGACGTTCCTCCAACGCATGCTCCTCGGTGGCGATGACGACCAGCGCCTCTTTGTCCCGAATGCGGCGCGCGTATTCCAGCAACGCGTCGATATTGCGGGGCCTGGTCCACTCGCGCTGCAATGCCGTATCCAAGGTTCGTTCGAACTGCGCCAGGCCACCGTTGAACGGCACCCGGGTGATGGAAGCGCTGTCGCCGAACACCATGGACACTTCGTCGCCTCGGCGCAGGCTGAGCGCGGCGAACATGCATAAGGCGTTTGCCGCCACCTGGTACGCCTGTTCCAAGGAAGGGCATGCGGCGGTCATTTCCTGTCCGACGTCAAGCAGCAACCATGCCTTCGAAGTGGAGGGACGCTCACGCTGCACCACCATTGGACGTCCCGCTCGGGCACTGGTCTTCCAATCGATGCGTTTCGCCTCGTCTCCCGGCTCATAGGCGTGGATATCCACGACATCGTCGGCGCCGAAGCGTTTGTTCGATGCGTGCGCGCCTTCGAGTATGCCGAGCGCCTTGCGTACCGTCGGCAGACTCAGCGTGGTTCCAAGCGTCTCGATTTTTCTGCGGATCGGATCGTCGGAACGGATCTGGTCGATCATGGAACGGGACCGCCTGCACGATCGAATCCACACCTGGTCGCT
>ENA-OQJG01000174-OQJG01000174.1-human-gut-metagenome-genome-assembly--contig:-NODE-174-length-11484-cov-1.933609_pt1 | contig 11484 bp, 11 predicted proteins | sample MGYA00242601_ERZ504767 | MGnify/ENA primary metagenome ERZ504767 (study PRJEB26092, sample SAMD00036362) | human gut metagenome | host: Homo sapiens | study: EMG produced TPA metagenomics assembly of... | reverse complement strand
GTCTGCGTATCACTGTCAGGGTATGCGCTAACATCTCTTCGCTTGCCTCCTGCTGCAGTGCCGCGATTGCGGTTTCTATTTTTTCATTTCCCTGTAATCCCTCATCGATTTTATTGTTATCCATAAAAGCTCCATTTCTATATGTAAAAAATTTTATTTTTTATACTATTGCCACTTGATTCAACTGATTATTTTACAACCACTTTTGTTTTATCTGTTTCATAAGCTGCTCTCCCTTTTCCCTACATATTATACCCTCCAATTTTCCTTTTCACAATCTGCTTTTCGCCGCACAGGGACAAAGAGTCACTTGTGAGTTACTGTTCACAGGCAGGCATTTTCTGAACTGAAAATGCCGTATGATACAGTGGTGGCAGCAGATTTTGCCGATTTGGAATGCGAAGTGCGCATCCCGCCCGGAGGGCTTTTTCATTCATAGGACGTAATTTCCTATGAATGAAAAAAGCATGGCATCCCTCTGGACAACCATGCTTTTGGGTTATTGTTCACACCTGTAGTTCAACTTCCAACAATTACAGTTCTTCGATTTTTCTTTTGTTTCTTTCTCTGCTGTCTCGGCAAACCCGAGCACGACCTTAAACAGATCTCCGTCCACATACAGACGGAATGTACCACCCATAAGATCCATCAGGCTGTTTGCGATAGAAAGTCCGAGTCCGCTTCCTTCCGTATTTCTGGATGCATCGCCCCGCACAAAACGTTCCATCAGTTCATCACTGCTGATATTGAGCGGGTATTTTGACGTATTGCGGAAGGTGATAGACACCTGTGCCTCTTTTACTTCAAGATTAATATAGACACGCGTTCCGTTCTGGGCATATTTGCAGATATTATTCATCAGGTTATCGATCACACGCCAGAAATGTCTGCTGTCCGCCATGATATAGACCGGCGTCTCCGGCTTCTCGATCACAAGATCAAGTCCTGCCGCTTTTGTCTTTTCCTCAAATTCCCCGACCGTCTGTGTCATAAATATCCCGGCTTCTAACCGCTCTAAATGTACCGGAAGGTTTCCGGTGGACGCCTTGGAAGCCTCGATCAGGTCTTCGATCAGCTTTTTCAATCGGCTTGACTGGCGCTCTAACACCTCTAAATACTCCTGCGCTGTCTCGTTGTGCAGTTCTTCTTTTTCCAGCAGATCCACATAGTTGATGATCGATGTCAGTGGAGTCTTAATGTCATGGGACACGTTCGTGATCAGTTCTGTCTTGAAACGTTCACTCTTCATCCGCTCTTCGATCGCATGTGTCATGCCGTCGCTGATATGGTTGATCTGTTCTCCCTGTTCCTTAAATATACCGGTCATACGCTTTGTACTGATCTGATAGCCCGGCTCACCGCCTGCAATTTTTTCCGTTCCGTTCTTTAACTGGTTTAACTGCACACAGTACCACAGGACCAGCGGATATAAAACCAGTTTTTCTAACAGCCAGAGTAAAAGGGCTATGTCTGAATTAAAAAACATCAATACCCCTATGCCCTCAAAAAATGCAAGTACCAGCATGACCAGGATCACTTTCCAGAGAAACCCGATATTTTCCCAGATCATCCGGGCGAACTGTCCGATTTTACGGAAAAGCTGGTAACACAGGGTATGTCTCCACCATTTTCCCAATTTTACCCGCACGGAAAAACTTAATAAAAACAGTAACAACAGCCATCCCATGCAAAGGGTTGCAACTGCAGTAACAAATAAGATAAACGGCAGATACGCAACATCGACATTTATCAGGAATATCGCTGCCACATAGAAAACAAATACCTCTGCCAGCACAGCCCCCACTGCAAAAACATCCAGCCACAGATGATCCCAGACAGTCGTAACGATCTCATCCGTTCCATTCCGGTGCCCCGCCGCACACATCAGAAATACAAAGGCTGCTGCTCCGATGATAAAACTTACAAACATTGTGACTAGCGCCGTGTAACGCATGCTGTATACAAAATTCAGCAGGGTATTTGCCTGTACGTACAAGTCCGTACTGTTCCAGTCTGTCCCAACATTCTGCGGCAGGATCACAACCATCTGATAAGTGGTTTTCGGTGATGTGTTCCCCATGTTTACCCAGAGTGTATAGTTGCTGTCAAGATAATAATCCTCGTGTGTTGTATACGAAACGCTGGCATCTTCTTGTTTTTTTCAGATGAGTCCACCCGGTCGATCTCATCCATGGATATCTCCCGGACTCCGTCTAATAACACATTTCCCCAGTGATTTACATCCATGCGCGTGCCATCAAACATGTCAAACGTGACGTATTCTCCATTTGCAATATCATCCATGCCGCTGTCTGTGACATCCGTCAGTGGCTCTTCCGTTGATTCTGCTACTGTATCCCCGTCCGCAGCATCGGTCAATGCCACATCTGCAGCCATTCTTTCCACAGAAACAGCATCGGTCAATGTCTCATCTGTAACCGTTCTTTCCGCAGAAGCAGCATCTCCTGTCCCGTCTGTGTGTTCAAACAGATACATTTTTCTCTCGGTATCATAAGTAAAAACTGCGCTTCCATATCCGTCTATGTCCGTCTCAATCGTCTGCACCGGATAATACTCATTTCCCGCCAGATAAACAAAAACACCTTTTGCCTCATCATAGCAGACCCGGTCCGCATAAACGCTCACCCACGAATTATCCCCGGAATACATGAGCTGCACACCGCCGCCGGTCAGGAAATTTCCATTTGTGTATACAATCTGATCTTCGTCCGATAATTCTACACTGTTTGTATACACATCTTCCAGACTGATCTTATCCGAAAAGTTGCGTTCCGCATACGATTTTTCATCATTCAGGTCAATCCCCTCGAGACTGTCTGCTTTGATAATACCATATTTAAAATATTTGCTTTCTACAGAACCTGCCGGCTGTTCCCGCTTACATCATCCACCGCGGACAGACCATATTCATAGGAAACATTTTCAAACCACTGCTTTCTTGTTTCATCCTTTGAATTTCTATAGATTCCTTCATCAAACATAAAGATCACACCCACCGCGCTGAACACAAAACACAGTGCACTGGCACTGAGCGCGATCCAGGCAATGATCTTTGCCGCTGTCGATCCTCTCCAATTTTTCACTTTTCTCACACCTGTCCTTCCATTTTATAACCGCGTCCCCACACAACTTTCAAATACCGCGGTTCTGCCGGGTTATACTCCACTTTTTCCCGCAGATGCCTGATATGTACCGCCACCGTATTCTCCGTTCCGTAGGGATTATCCTGCCATACCTGTTCGTAAATCTGGTTCGGGGAAAACACCTCTCCGGGATGCTCCATCAGAAGTTTTAAAATATCATATTCCGTGCGTGTCAGAGAAATCTTTTCGCCGTCAAGCGACACCTCTTTGCTGCGGTCGTCAAGTTCGATCCCGCCGATCGAGAGAACATCTTTTCTGATAGCTCCGCCTCCGAGCTGCATATAGCGTCTGAGCTGTGATTTGACGCGCGCCTGCACTTCAATCGGATTAAACGGTTTGGTGATATAATCGTCCGCCCCGACAGTCAGTCCTAACACTTTATCTGTATCCTCACTTTTTGCTGTCAGTAAAATAACCGGAACATTGCTCGTCTCACGGATTTTCACCATCGCTGCAATCCCATCCATCTCTGGCATCATGATATCCATCAGTACCAGATGAATATCCTGTTCCTTTAACACCTCAAGCGCCTCTTTTCCGTTATATGCTTCAAATACCTGATAACCGTCCGCCATCAGATAGATTTTTAATGCTGAAACAATGTCTTTCTCATCATCGCACACCAGTATACTGTACATGTTTTCCCCTTTTCCACAGGTTTTCGATAGATTTTTACATAAACCTGTCTCTTTATGATCATACTTTTATTGTAACGGAATAATTATGAATTTCCAATCAGTCAAAACATTAAGATTTGATGAAGTTGTACCTTGTATTCGGATAAAAGGAATGCTAATATAGGAAGGTAGCGCTCCCGGAAGTTTTTATTTTCCGGGAGTAAATTATGGAATTTTTTACACAAAGGTTAAACAAAGGAGGATTTATGGAAGAAAATAAAATGGGTGTCATGCCGATTGACAAACTCATTATCTCAATGTCCCTGCCGATCATGATCTCCATGCTCGTTCAGGCTCTCTACAATATTGTCGACAGTATTTTTGTTGCCATGATCAGTGAAAATGCCCTGACTGCTGTGTCTATGGCTTTCCCGATCCAGAATCTTATGATTGCTGTCGGTGTCGGAACTGCCGTCGGCGTAAATGCGCTTTTAGCGCGCTCCCTGGGAGAAAAGGATACCGAAAAAGTAAATAAGGTCGCAGAAAATGCTGTATTTTTAATTCTTGTCAGCTATCTGCTCTTTCTGATCATCGGTCTGTTTTTTGCAGAACCGTTTTTCCGCAGCCAGACAGATATTGAAGAGATCATCGTTTATGGAAAACAGTATCTGACGATCTGCTGCTGTCTTTCTTTCGGTATTTTTACGCAGCTTATGTTTGAGCGTATGCTGCAGGCAACCGGAAAAACCATTTATACCATGTATACACAGGGTGTCGGTGCGATCATCAATATCGCTCTCGATCCGGTTCTCATCTTTGGTCTGTTCGGTCTCCCGAAAATGGGCATTTCCGGTGCTGCTGCTGCAACCGTCATCGGACAGATGATTGCCGGTATTCTGGCAGTTGTTTTAAACCACACAAAAAATAAGGAAGTACAGATTGACCTGCACCATTTCCGCCCGGACAAAAATATTATCGGACAGATTTATGTGATCGGTGTTCCTTCTATTGTAATGCAGGCGATCGGTTCCGTGATGAACTACGGTATGAACCGTATCCTGATCGCGTTTTCCTCCACGGCAACCGCAGTGTTCGGCGTTTACTTTAAACTGCAGAGCTTCGTATTTATGCCGGCTTTTGGTTTAAACAACGGTGTCATCCCGGTTATGGCATACAACTACGGTGCCGGAAACAAAGAGCGTGTCACAAAAACTTTAAAACACTGTGTCGCTTATGCAGTCAGCATCATGGCAGTCGGCCTGCTTTTATTCCAGCTCTTTCCAAAGCAGCTTCTCTCCATGTTTCAGGCTTCCGACACAATGCTCTCCATCGGTGTCCCTGCGCTGCGTATCATCAGTTTAAGTTTCCTGCTTGCCGGCTTTGGAATCTCCTGCAGTAGTATTTTCCAGGCACTTGGAAAAGCAGTCTACAGTATGTGCATATCCATTGCAAGACAGTTAGTGATCCTGCTCCCGGCAGCATACCTGTTAGCACAGTCCGGCAATGTCAATCTGGTATGGTGGGCATTCCCGATCGCTGAACTGGTATCTGTGGGTGCAACTGCATTTTTCTTAATGAAGATCAACCGGAGTATCGTGAGCAGGATCGGACAGTAACATTACAAAAAATCCCGTATGAGACTGATTTTTAAAAATCATCCTCACACGGGATTTTTTACTGCTCTTTTATTTCTGGTTTGCCGGTTCCATATTGACGGAGCGGCCTTTGATCTTTGCATTTTTCATGGCTTCTAAAACTTCTTTTCCGTATTCTCTCGGCACTTCCACGAATGTGTATTTATCATACATATCAATGGCTCCGACAAGTTTACCCGGCATGCCGGATTCGCCTGCAACCGCACCTAAGATATCGCCCGGTTTCACGCGGTCTTTTTTACCGATGTTGATAAACAGACGCACCATGCCCTCTTCAGCTCCGGTATTGTCAAAATCAAAAGAGTCCTCTCTGTCATTGTCAAGATTGATCTGTCCCAACGCCTGTTTTAAGAATGCTGCTGCAATGTCCATTGCAGTATAATCAGATTCGTTGATCTGCTTTTCGATAATATCGATCGTATCTTTTAAATTTTCCTCGTCGATAATTCTTCCGATTTCTTCCATGACCTTCTCAGCCTTGATCTGTGCCACATCATCCGTGGACGGGATCGGCATTGCAACGATCTTGGTCTTGCAGTAACGCATGATATCTTTTAATTTGTATACTTCTTTGCCTTTGACGAAAGTAAACGCACGACCGGTTCTTCCGGCACGTCCGGTTCTTCCGATACGATGAACATAATATTCGTCATCCTGTGGAATATCATAATTGAATACCGCTTCCACATCATCCACATCGATACCTCTCGCTGCAACATCGGTCGCGATCAGGATCTCTGTTTTTCCGGTACGGAAACCGCGCATCACACGGTCACGCTGTGTCTGCTTCATATCTCCGTGCAGTCCCTCTGCAAAATAACCGCGTCCCTGCAGTTCCTCAGTCAGTTCGTCCACCATGCGTTTTGTGTTACAGAACACCAGAGAGAGTTTCGGATTATAATAATCAAGAAGTCTGGTCAAAACTTCGATCTTGTCTTTTCTCTTTACATCATAGTAATACTGCTCAATATTCGGAACGGTCAGCTCTTTTTTTTACCACTTTGATCGTCACGGCATCGTGCTGGTATTTCTTCGTGATATCTAAGATCGGCTTTGGCATGGTCGCAGAAAATAACACCGTCTGACGTCCTTCCTCCGGGATATACTCTAAGATCGTCTCAATATCCTCACGGAATCCCATGTTTAACATCTCGTCTGCCTCATCAAGTACGATCGTGTTCACTGCCTCACAGCGGATCGTCTTTCTGCGCAGATGATCCATAACACGTCCCGGTGTACCGATAATAATCTGTGCCCCACCCTTCAATGCCTTGATCTGACGGCTGATCTCCTGTCCGCCGTACACCGGAAGGATCTTTACACCGTGCATATATTTTGCAAGTTTACGGATCTCATCCGCCACCTGGATGGCAAGCTCTCTTGTCGGTGATAAGATGATAACCTGTGTTTTTTTATTATTCGGATCTACTTTATGCAGTACCGGGATTCCAAATGATGCCGTCTTTCCGGTTCCTGTCTGTGCCTGTCCAATGACATCCACACCGGACATCACAACCGGAATTGCCTGACTCTGGATCGGTGTTGCCTCTTCAAATCCCATTTCTGCTATCGCACGCAATACCTGCGGATATAAATCTAACTGATCGAATCTAACTGTTTCCATATATTTCCTTTCTATAGAAACGTGCGCCATTGGCGCGCGTAAAACAAGGGGCTGATCAACAGCCCCCATAAGCGCAACAGTCTGAATGATAACACGGTGCCCGTACTTTTGTCAAGAAATTCCCCCGCGCAACAGTTCGCATCAACTGCGGATTTTCGGGAATTATGTACCCCAAACCTCATCTTTCGACAAAATCGTCGCCGATTTTTGGTCTGGGTGTTACTTCTTATTTAAAAGCAATCGACAATCATGTATATTATCCATTCTACTGCATCACTTTTTACTTCCGGTTTTCCGTGTGAAAAACTCGATTGCGGATTTTTGTTTCTATCTGTTATATTCTATGCCGCATTCATAAAATGTTTCCTGTTTTATTTGTCACTCACATCTGCTAAGTGTCCCAGTGCAAGATCATTTCTGGATTTTTCTTAACCTGATAAAGCATCGCATCTGCCGCATGCAGAAAATCCCAGCTCTTTGTATCATCTTTCGGAATATCATAACAGATTCCCTGTGAGATTGTCACGATAGGCATTGCCTTAGAATATGCATGTTGGATTCCAAGATCAATGATCCGCTGCCGCAATCCCTCCGCCGCATGTCTGACCGCTTCCTCCGTCATATTCTGATAGAGAATGATAAACTCATCCCCTCCATATCTCGCACAGAATATCATATCATTCTGCATCAGCTCAAGCTGCTTTGCGATCCGCTTAATGCACTCATCCCCTGCCTGATGTCCGTAGTTATCATTATACTGCTTAAAATAATCGATATCCAGGATCTCCATGGCAAGCGGCGTCTGCTCTGATAATGCCTTCTCAAATACCTGATCCAGATAATCATTAAGGCGGAACCGGTTTGCCAGGCGCGTCAGTGCATCCGTCTCTGACTTTTCCAGAAGCCGTATATTTGCTTCTTCCATCTCGCGTCTTTTTTTGTTCGCCCGCTCTAAAGATTCCCGCACATCAAGCATATTTGCGATCATCGCCTGTTTTCTTTTTCCATGATCTCGGACAACTCGTAATACTGCCCCGCAGCCTCTAAATATGCATCATTATCCTTATGCATACGGTAAAACTTAATTTTCAGGGAAATAATCTGCCTCTGAAGATTGACGATCTTTGACTGCCATGTCAATGGCTCTAAAATTTCCATTACCCGCAAAAAAGCATCATCATTTCCGATTTCAAGCAAAAGCTGGCTGAATTCATAAAGATCACTAAAAATATCCATGATCGGAATATCTGCATTGATCTCCTCACAGATCAACCGGATGCATTCATCACGCGCCGCCGTCTTTCCGGTTGCATGGCATACCTGTGCCTTAAAACAGCGAAAACTGAGCAGTTCAATGCCATCAATACGGCCCGCGCACTCATCCGAGACAAGCTCTGCATAATGTGCTGCACGCTCCGGCATATCGCGATACAAAAAACCGGTTCCCATTCCTATATAAACACAGGTGATCAGGCGGTAATTTTTATCATCTTTCACAAAATCCTTTACATGCTGTCCACAATTTTCAAAATATCTCTGTGCCTCTAAATATTGTCCACAGGATAAATATAAATTTCCAAGATTTATATCTATCATGGTTTCTTCCTGTTTTAACTGATATTTCGTACAGAAATTCAATCCGGTCAGATAATAGTCAAGTGCGATCGGCTCATTTCCCCGATTGATCGCCGTAATTGCCATCAGATTATATGCACGCGCCACAAGTTCCCACTGATTTGATTCATTCAGATAAGATACGCCTTTGCTGATGCAGAAAAAAACTTTTCACTTTCATTTAACAGATAATAAGTCTCTGCACTGTAATAGTATGCAAATCCAAGCAGCTTTGGATCATTTTTTTTCATTGCATACTGTTCAATATCATAACAAAACTTCAATGTCCGTTTTGCATCGTTTCCCCGGCTGTCGTACACTCCCTGTATCCATGCGCGGACAATTTCATCATATCCGTCGTATTCCATGTGCACTGCCTCCTCTCATTCCACAACAGACATTTCTTTTCACGTTTTTCTCTCTAAAAAAGAATGCCATTTTTATTATAAAATAGAACTGTGTCTTATTCAAGGAAGAATGTCTTTTTTCTTTTATTCGAAATATGCTACCGGATCCACGGGTGTGCCATCTTTATCAAGTTCAAAATACAGATTGCTTCCCTCTACCGTGAAGTATTTCGTCGGCTCTCCAACATATCCTAATACATGTCCGGCCTCCACATAATCTCCCTTTGCAAAATTCAGCTCCTTTAACTGTCCGTAAACTGCCTCATAGCCATCACCCAGATCGACCGTAACTGTACAGCCTGTCACCTCATCATTTTCAATACTCTTAATCTGGCCTTTGGCAACTGCATAGACTTTATCATTGACCTCACCTGCAATGATCACTGCCGGATTATATTTATACTGGTCAAGCGTCGGGAAATAAACCGTGGAATCCATGCTGTAATTGATGATCACGTTTCCCTCCATCGGCCAGAGCAGCTCCTCCGAAAAATGAAGTGTCTGTGCTTTGCCTGTCGTCTGAATGCTCTGTGCTGCTTCTGTTTCTTCCGTTTCCGCTGCATTATTTTCTTCTGCAAGTTCCGCCGTTACGGCAGGATCATCCAGTTCATTCTCCATTTCATTTAAAGACTGTTTTGGGGGGACCAGTGCAGATGCCTCGGCAGACTGCTCCGAATTCTCCTCAGCTGCAATATCATCTGCCTGTTTCTGCATTTCTTCTGCAAGTTCGGCTTCCATCTGCTCCCGTCCTTTTCCTGTCGGCTGCTGTATAACGCAGTCGTTCCAACTGCCGCTAAAGCGATCAGCAGCCCCGCAATCACATATTGTCTGTACCCCAAAAAACCTTTCTTTTTCATTATTTCTCACCATCCATTATTTATTTTTAACCATAGTGTTTCCACATCCCGGATGGTTTATACGATTATTTTTTTATTTCTTTCCTATAAATTACCAGCCTGCCCGATCACTGCTCCCTTATAAAAATAAGCAAGAATCTCCCGATAACCATATCCCTCTTTTGCAAGTTTCTCTGCTGTATTCTGGCTTAATCCAAAACCATGTCCCATGCCCCTTGCCACGATACGCACATGATCGTCTATTTCCGTGATCGTAAAGCAGGCAGATGGAAGCTCTAATGCATGGCGGAACTGCTCTCCATCGTATGTTTCCCCCGCAACTTTGATTTTTGTCACATACTCTGCCGCATCGCGGCTTACGATCTCAATCTGTGTCAGTTCCGTCAGCCCTGCATCAGGATATGCCGCACGGCATTTTTCCAGGAACTCCTCTTTTTCATAATAAAACACGGAAAGATAACCTTCCGCCGTGGTGTCCGCATGACATTCTGCCGTAACAAGATATGGCATGTCTGCATCTTCATATAACTCTGACATGCTGCGTGTCCGCCCACTGCTGATCGCATGATATGCCGCATATATGTAAGTTCTGTTATATAAGAGTGTCTCCCCCGCCGTCGCTTCCACACAGGATTTCAGTTTCTGATAATTTTTATCAAAATTTTCTCCCCAAAGCTCCTGCTGCTGATCCGGCGGCATGCTCTCCGGTTCCTTCGTCCCCGCCTGCATGGCATCATACAGATTCGTTCTGGCGATCACACATTGTGCTTTGATCGTTTCCGCTGATTTATCAATCCCGATCTCCTGCGCCACGATCTGCAAGACCTTCATCTCAGTTTCTTCATCCTCATCCTTACTGTCTCCACTTTGTGTCTCTGCCTGTCCTGATAAGATATCTTTTTTATTTTCCTGATGCTCCCGGACTTCCCTCTCCATACCCTCTACACTGTCTATTGTGTTCAGTACTTCCTGCGCCCCTTCCTTTCCATAAATGAGGTTTTCCAGGCGCATTCGCTGCATCAGTGTTGTGATAAAAAACCGGCACCAGTAATATCAGACATATTCCTTTCAGCCAAAAAACCTGCACGTTTTCTTCGTCTTTTTCCCATAAAAAAAATCTCCCTGTCCATTTAATATATGAAACAGAGAGACTTCTCATTCAGTATTTTTTACATCACATTCATTACCAGACTAAATGCCTGCATCATTACAAATCCGATCTCTGCCATGATCAGCAGTGCATAAAGTACGGTATACACGATTGGAAACGCCATTTTGCGTTTTAAAAGATGTGCCCGCCATACATAATAACCAGGCTTTAAAAAGATTGCAAACAGGATCAGTCCAAGTATTTTATAATTCTGCTTGTTGATCTTTACAATGTCGATGACAACAAAAATAATGAATGCCGCAAGCAATGCATAATTAAGCAGAGAAAATATCACATAACTTCCATTGTACATCACATTCATATAGCTGCCATCCATAATGCTGTCATAAGTCATTGCCTGAAATACAGATGATGTCGCAACCATGCTGATGATCT